>JACKQG010000085.1_pt1 | contig 121565 bp, 136 predicted proteins | sample 8237621 | NCBI WGS metagenome assembly JACKQG01 (sample SAMN15677084, study PRJNA649215) | marine metagenome | biome: marine; feature: Black Sea; material: saline water; isolation source: suspended particulate matter (SPM) from the Black Sea western gyre | collected 2013-06-09/2013-06-10... | reverse complement strand
AACCAACGACCTTCGGGTTATGAGCCCGACGAGCTACCAGACTGCTCCATCCCGCACCGACACCGTGGTTTAAACATAAAACCACCCTCCTTAAGAGGTCGAGCATTATAGGTAGGCACTGCAGTGAGGTCAACAAACCATTATGAATAATAGTACTTTTTATTTCTCTTCAAATGAGACCCTTACCTCTTACAACCCCATCACTAAGATTCTTTGAGGTGTTTAACGATTAAATCATAGGCTCCTTGGATTTCTTGGGTCTTCTGAGTCGCTAGACTAACCATATCTTCAGGCATTCCTTGACCAATTAATTTATCGGGATGATTCTGGCTAATTAGCTTTCGATAAGCCTTTTTGACCTCCCCCATTGAGCTTTTATCTGAGACACCTAGCGCCTGATAGGCATCCGCTAGCCGATTTCGTGATGGTCGACTTTGACCGCCTGCGCCAGACCCTGCGCCCCCAAACTGTGACTGAGCTTTGATCATCTGGATAAATTGATCAAATAATGCCGAAGAGAACCCTAAATGACTTGCCACTTTACGCAGCACATCCTGCTCACCTGAGTGTAAATCACCGTCTGCCCCAGCCAAAGATATGAGACAGTTCAAAAGTTGTTGTTTTAGATTATTGTTTCTGCCACAGACGTCCATAAATCGTTGCATGGCATCGTCTACCGAAAAATTAGCACCGGATCCTTCCTTAAATAAGTCAATGGCCCGACGCCTAGCAACCGCGTCTAAGTTCATTTTAACCATTAGGCTTTCCGCTTGAGAGACCTCAACAGTTGAAACGCGGCCATCAGCCTTAGCAACATGCCCCAATAAGCTGAATACCGTTTCAAAAAAAGCAGCACGAATGCGGGCCTGATCGGCCGCAGAAACCGGACGAGTAAAACCTCCCACCCCACGATCAAATTGATGGCCGACATATAGCCCCAATACTGCACCAAAAGGTCCCGACACCATAAACCCAAGACTACCGGCAATTAGTTTTCCTAACATCATCGAAATATCCTAAAAAGCGTTTTCACCTGAAATACTATTGTAAATAGTTCTCAGTCAATTGCATTCAATATAAGCAGGAAATTTGAGGCTGGGTCACTAGGTACGCTTTGCCCTAGTAACTTGAATATTACTAACTCGGGTGTGACAGAAATAGCCTGCTTATTTAATCACTCGGCCAGGGTTTAAAATTCCTTTGGGATCCATCGCGGACTTAAGTGTTTTCATGAGGGTAATTTCACTTTCAGAGCGAGACTGCGATAAATAATCTCGTTTCAACACGCCTATCCCATGCTCTGCGGTAATAGCGCCAGAATACTCACCTATCATGAGCATAATGTCATGATTAATTTTAAATTTATCTTCTTCAAGTCCGGTGTAGGCAACAGCATGCAAATTGTTGTCGCCAATATGCCCAAACAACAATAAACTAATATTAGGGTACTTAGCGACCAAGCGCTCCTTTAAGTCCTTAGCAAAAATGCCAATTTCGCTAATTGGCAGACTAACATCCTGATTTGATACGGGACCCAAAACCTGAAGAAGCTCACCTATACCATCACGTATTTGCCAAAAAATGTCCGCGTCTTGATGTGATTTTGCAATCACTGCATTTGTAATTACTCCTGACTCCAGCTGCTCGAAGAGAGCCGACTCAAAACGCTCTGATCCCAATTCAGCATCATTGTCTTTATATTCGACCAACAGGTAAAAAGGAAATGTACCCTCTAATGGGTCAGTCAAGCTAGTAATTGTTTCCAGCACCTTGTTGTAATAGTTGTCCCACATTAACTCAAAACCAGTAAGTCCTGATCCAAGACTTCGCTTTAGCTCAACAAGCAATTGCGTTGCAGATTCATAACTATTAAGCCCACAGAGTGCCGTATGGGAACTGCCTGCTTTTGGCTGCAGCTGAAGAACAACCCGCGTCACTATCCCTAGGGTCCCTTCAGAACCGATAAATAAATGCTTGAGGTCATAACCGGAGTTATTCTTAATCATTTTATTGGTTGCGTCGATCACTGTGCCATCAGCCAGAACTGCTTCTAGGCCTAATACCAAAGATCTTGTCATGCCATAGCGAATGACTTCCGTCCCACCTGCATTAGTCGAAACATTGCCACCTATCTGACAACTACCACGAGCCCCCAAATCTAAGGGCAAGAACAAATCATGCTCGGCAGCAGCTTCTTGTAGAACCTGTAAAGGGGTTCCGGCAAGAGCAGTTAAGGTCATACCAATGGGATCTATCTCTTCAATACCCTGCATTCTCTCAAGAGAAATGGCAAGCTCTCCATCTAAGGGTGTGGCGCCTCCGGCCAAGCCCGTTAACCCGCCTTGAACAACCACAGGCTGATCATGCTGATGGCACAGGGCCATAACTTTGGATAGCTGGTCAGTAGTATTTGGCTTAACTAATGCCGCTGGAGCGCGGGGCTCTGCACCGCTCCAATCAGCATAGTATTTTTCACTAATGTCATCGCCTAAAAAAAGGGGGGATGTACCAAGAAGGGCAGAAAGTTCATCAATTAAAGCACGCATTCAAGTCTCGTCACCAACTCATTAGAAAGCTGGCACGATCTATAACCGTCGCCAGTTACCACTTATCATTAAAGGTTTGTAATCTATCAAAAGCGTCACCGATAAGCACGCCTAATTCACGCTCCTCACCTTCTTTAACATGAACAGCTGGGCGGCCATGGGCGAAACGATAATTACAAATAAGCGCCACATCACCCACTTCCCACTCAATCGGAATACCATAGTCATCATATACGTCAAGGAATTGTTGCTTTTCGTCGTAGGTCATTTCAGAACCATCACCAAACGTCATCTTCAATGGACGCTCACCGACCGGCAGATGTTGAACCAGAGGCCAAGTATCAAACCAAGCGCCATCATCCGCCATACTACTATAGAGCAAATTTTTATCTAATTGAGGGAAATACTCAAAAGCTGAAACGGTATAACGCGTTTTTAGTAATCCGTTATGCCCCCACTCAGCATCTAAGCCACGCTTACGCGCCTCTGCTATAGCCTCATCAGGGTCTTCCGTCATCATCGACTGCTGCCAATGGTTGTAAACACCAACTTCAGGAACGCCCACAAACTCTCTGCGGTCAGTCAGGTTACGGTGATAACAAATACCGAGGTCTTTTAGTTTTTGGCCAAAGGGTGTTGCCAATATCGCATTAGTAGCCTGAATATTATCTGAAACAAACGTATAGCCGCCTTCGCTGGGCATTTTATGGCACAAAAACCCTAACATCGTCGTGCTAGACCCTATATATGCCATTTCATGGTGGTAATGCAGCCAAGCCTCAAGAGGAGCGCCCACTTCGTAAACATTAGCCTCTAAACTTTTTCGCGGATTAGCCCCACCCTCATAGTCACGTTGGGTTTTAATCACTTGGGTAGCTATCAACCGCATTGACTGAAGCTTATCTAGGCCTGTGTTAATGACATGGACAAGACCAACATCGTTAAAGGTTTTCTGCATCCGTTCAGCCAACTCTTTACTCGGCTGAAGCGGCGCGCCGTTCACGCGGAATTCATGACCGTCAATCGTGAATAATTTGGGTGGTAATGCAGGCGTTCCTGTCCACCATTTTGGCTCAGCCAAGTTTGGTAAAGGGGCGAAGTCTGCGTTTAAAAGTGCACTGTTCATATGTCTAGATGTTTAGATGGCTAAATGAAGCGCTATTCTAATGCCAAAAGTCGCTTTGGACAAGTAAATAAACAGATAAAATACGCGTAATATCAAAAATATAGGCGCTTAATAAACGCGGGAGTGAAACGTCAGCATTGAGAAATTAGATATACACGCTAATATATAGCCATTCAAACCTACGTATCTTTTGAAAAAAGGTATTTTATATACGCTGATGGGTCCCACAAAAAAACCTGTAAAAGATATCATATGGAATTATTCTAATCATGCGCCGCTTCTATTTAGACCCAATATTCCATCTCATGTTGCTGTGCCCTGTTCCAGTATGGATTTTTTTATATTTTCAAACTGGGTTCTTGGACAGTATCGAAATTAAGATTTTCTTAACGCTAGTGTTGGTCTACCCAATATTAGAAGAAATTATCTTTAGGGGGTTCTTGCAGCCGATCTTGGCAAAACATTTACATCATAGTTGGTCTGTGATTACCTCGGCTAACCTCTTAACTAGCCTAGTATTTTCGTTAACGCACCTCATTAACCACCCTCCGATCTGGGCTCTGGCAACCTTTATACCTTCTCTCGCATTTGGCTATAGCATGGAACGAGCAAAAAATATTAGCGCACCAATCACTCTGCACTGCACCTATAATGCTGGCTACTTTTTGTTTTTTTGGTGACATAAATAGACATACATAAAAGAACCTAGACACCATGAACGCATCGAAGCTCTATTTTATATAATTAAGACTAAATTCAGTGGTGCGGATGGGGGGACTTGAACCCCCACGACCTAAGTCACCAGCCCCTCAAGCTGACGCGTCTACCAATTCCGCCACATCCGCATTACTAAATTTAATCTTTCTATTTTTGTAAGTTGTCTTGCTAATATTGAGGTTAATTAGCTAACTTAATTTGCAGACTCTAAAGCCCTTCAAGACAATGTATTTAACAATTATCTCACCTGGGCTTAACTACAATTTATAGATTTACTGAGAAATTTCAGAATCATTCATACCAGTATCTGCTCTTACGGCATCCAAACTAGGAAGTTCAGTTTCTGGAGCTTCCTGCAATGGGACTGATTGCAGTTCAGGTAGAAAATCGTCTTCAATAACGACTTTGTTTTTTGCTATCAACGCCAAACTAACGCTAGTTACAAAAAATACAGTCGCTAAAACAGCTGTCATTTTACTAAAAAAATTCCAGCTGCCGCCACTACCAAAAACGGTTTGAGAAGCACCAGAACCAAATGATGCCCCCGCTTCTGCGCCCTTACCTTGTTGAATTAAAATCAGCCCTACGAGCGCCACTGCAATTAAGAAGTGAAAAAATAAAATATATTGTTCCATTAGATCTGCCGTACCCTTATGTCATTAACTGTGCAATTTTTAAAAACTCATCAGCCTCTAATGAGGCGCCACCGACCAACCCACCATCTATATCGGGTTGCGCAAACAACTCTGCCGCATTACTTGCTTTTACGCTACCACCATAGAGCAGTGAAGTACTTACGCCACTAGAACCCAAAAGCTCTCTAATGGCTCTATGGACTAATTGCGCCTGCTCTGGACTAGCCACTTCACCAGTACCTATTGCCCAAACGGGTTCATAGGCTACAACTCCACTGCAAATATTCTTTAAACCTACTTTTTCTCTTACTGTATTAATCTGCTCGGCAATCACATCTAGGGTTAAACCCTGCTGCCTTTGTTGCAGTGTCTCTCCAACGCAAAGAATGGGCACTAAACCCGATCTCTGCGCAGTTTCAAATTTATCTGCCACAGTACCATCAACTTCGCCGAACAATGTCCGTCTTTCTGAATGACCGACGAGCGTGTATGTACAACCAGCCTCTTTCAGCATATCAGCTGAAACTTCTCCAGTGAATGCGCCGGACTCATGCTCAGACATATTCTGGGCACCCAAGGCTATTGAGCTTCCCGATAACTCTAAGGCAACCAACCCTAAGTGCAAAATTGGAGGGAAAATAACTAGCTGTACTGCCGCACAACTGTGCTCATTTTCAACCAACTGCCTCGCTAATGCCGCCGCTTCCACTGCAGTGCCATGCATCTTCCAATTGCCCGCTATGAGCGGTTTAGCCATCTCGGTACATCCTTTTTGAGGTGCCTTGCAAAAGGGCGCAAAGCCTACCCGACAAACGATTATTTTACAACTGAGAAAAAGTGTTTTCCTCTACTATATATTAGCCAACTTGCTGCTCCACGATTTTTGCTATCGCTTCCACCTGCCGTCTAACCAAGTCTTGATCTTCTCCTTCGGCCATAACTCGAATCAAAGGCTCTGTCCCCGATGGCCGCAACAACACGCGGCCTCGGTCGCCCAACTCCTTCTCAGCCGCAGCTACTGCCGAATTAATAGCTTTGTTATCGTCAATAGCGACCTTCTCCGACAGCCGCACATTAATCATAGTCTGGGGAAGTTTTTGCATTCCCGCTTTAAGCTCTGAAAGAGGTATGCCGCTCTCACGCAAGGCAAGAATCACTTGAAGCGCACTCACAAGGCCATCACCAGTGGTATTGAGGTCGCTGCAAAGAATATGGCCTGAGGCCTCACCGCCTAAGATCCAACCATTTTCTTTTAAAGCTTCGACAACGTAACGATCACCCACTTTAGTGCGCTGAAAAGGAATACCTAGGTCTCGCAATGCAATCTCCAATCCAAGGTTGCTCATCTGGGTTCCAGCCACTCCATTGCAACCCTGGCCGGTCTGTTGACGATATCGGGCAATAATATAAACAATCTCATCGCCATCGACGATTTCACCATTAGCGTCAACTAGCAAAACCCTATCGCCATCTCCATCCAATGCGATGCCAAGATCTGCCTTTTCCTCAACCACCCTGGCGCGAACTGCATCCATATGAGTTGATCCGCATTGCTCATTAATATTAAAACCATTTGGCGTATTAGCCATGGTAATTACCTGAGCTCCAAGCTCTTTAAAAACCTTAGGCGCCGCGTTATAGGTTGCGCCATTGGCGCAATCTAGTACTATTTTCAACCCAGCCAAACTATACCCTGCTGGCAACGATCCCTTGCAAAACTCCACATAACGACCAGTAGCATCATCAATTCGGCGTGCTTTACCAAGACTGAAGGAGCCGTTAGTCACTAACGGCTGATCCATCAAGGATTCAATTTCTAATTCTATTTCATCCGGCAACTTGTAGCCGTCGGCGGAAAAAAACTTTATTCCGTTATCCCCTACCGGATTATGGGATGCACTAATAACAATGCCTGCAGATGCTCGAAATGCGCGCGTTAAGTAGGCAATTGCGGGGGTCGGCATTGGTCCAAGCATATCGACATTAACGCCCGCAGCAATCAAACCCGCCTCAAGAGCAGACTCGAACATATAACCAGATACGCGAGTGTCTTTCCCGATCAACACTCGATTTTTAACCTTTGTGTGCCGAGTTAAAACCTTGCCGGCTGCCCAACCAAGTTTAAGCATAAAATCTGCAGTAATCGGATGCTCACCAACCGTGCCTCGAATACCATCTGTACCAAAATATTTTTTGCCCATAGTTTAGTCTTCTTCCTTAATCGTTATAGCGCGCCATATATCGATGGCTTGCCTAGTTTCAAGTACATCATGTACTCGCAAAATCGTAGCACCACGCTGAGCCGCCAACACCGCCATCATCACACTGCCAATTACGCGCTGGTCAGTTTGCTCTATTCCGAGTATCTGACCAATCATTGCTTTTCGCGATACCCCCACTAATACTGGATGACCACTAGCAACAAACTGATCAATTGCGTTAAACAAAGTGAGATTATGAGTCAAGCTCTTGCCAAATCCAAATCCAGGATCAAGTACTATTTGCTCTGCCGCTATACCAGCATCGATACAATCCTGTTTGCGAGTCATCAAAAAAGCAATAACTTCAGCCGCTACGTCTTGGTAAACCGGTTCAATTTGCATGGTCTGTGGTTGATTCTGCATGTGCATCAAGCAGACAGGCAATCCAGATTGGGCGGCGGCTTCTAATGCGTCATCACGAGTCAAGGCGCGCACATCGTTAATTAGGTGAGCTCCTTTAACTGACGCTTCTCTAATCACTATAGCTGTGCTGGTATCTACTGACACTAATGCATCAAAACGGTCTAAGACTAACTCAAGTATTGGCAGGACACGTTCAAGTTCTTGTTGATCTGATACTTCAGCCGCCCCTGGTCGCGTTGATTCTCCACCCAAATCAATGATATCGGCGCCATCATTCAACATCTTTTCAATCGCAGACAGCGTTTTACTCTGGTTTAACCTATTACCTGTATAAAGTTGGCCACCATCAGAAAAAGAGTCAGGTGTCAGATTAACGATACCCATGATCGCCGGGCACGACAGGTCCAACACCTTATCTCTGCACTGCAATCTCAAGTCCGGCAAATTTGTTTCCTCTTAAAACAAAAAACCCTGAGACCAAAAAGAACGCTCAGGGTTTTTACTAATCTATGATAATTAAGCGTCCTCAACAGGCCCGCCAATAGGAGAGTCCTCCTCGGCTGAACTCTTTGCCCCATCCTCAGCATTACCATCGGAATGATTATCAGAGTCCTTTTTATCCCAATCTCGTGGACGACGAACTTGTCGACGGTTCATGAGATCATCCACCTGATCAGCATCGATAGTTTCATATTCCATCAACGCATCTTTCATCGCCTCAAGGACATCGCGATGCTCTTCAAGCAATTTTGTAGCTTTGGCATAGGCCTCGGTCAATATTAGCTTGACCTCCTGATCGATCTCTCGAGAGGTATCCTCAGAATAATGAGCATTCCCACTACCGGGTACCTGGGAGTCGTCTTCACCATATAAAATCGGACCCATTTTTTCATTAAGACCCCATTTAGTAACCATATTGCGCGCCATTTGAGTGGCACGCTCTATATCATTCGATGCGCCAGTAGTAACGCCGTCAAAGCCACCGATCAGTTCCTCTGCAATACGACCGCCAAACAAACTGCAAAGTTGACTGAAGAGTTGCCGTCGATTCATGCTGTAACGATCTTCTTCCGGCAAGTACTGGGTGACCCCTAGGGCACGACCACGAGGGATAATAGTAACCTTGTGCACCGGATCATGCTCTGGCACTAACCGCCCAATAATGGCGTGTCCCGCTTCATGATAGGCCGTATTAGTTTTTTCTTTCTCAGACATCACCATGGAACGGCGTTCAGCACCCATCATGATCTTATCTCGTGCTTTTTCAAATTCTTCCATAGTCACCACGCGACGATCACCTCGCGCTGAGAATAAGGCTGCCTCATTGACCAAATTGGCTAAATCAGCACCAGAGAAACCAGGCGTCCCACGTGCTAAAATTGATAAATCTACTGTGTCTTCAAGAGGTACCTTGCGAGCATGAACTTTAAGAATTTGTTCACGACCACGAATATCAGGCAAGCTGACATAAACTTGCCGATCAAATCGACCAGGCCGCAATAGCGCCTTATCCAAAACATCAGGTCGGTTAGTAGCGGCTATAACGATCACGCCCTCGTTACCTTCAAAACCGTCCATCTCAACCAGCAGTTGGTTTAATGTTTGCTCTCGCTCGTCATTACCACCACCATGGCCACCGCCACGATGACGGCCCACAGCATCAATCTCATCGATAAAAATAATACAAGGCGCTTGTTTCTTTGCTTGCTCAAACATATCACGAACTCGCGAAGCACCTACGCCGACAAACATTTCGACAAAATCTGAGCCAGAGATAGAAAAGAATGGCACCTTAGCCTCGCCTGAAATGGCCTTAGCAAGCAACGTTTTACCTGTGCCTGGAGGACCAACCATCAGCACACCCTTAGGAATACGGCCGCCAAGACGCTGGAATTTACTCGGTTCACTTAAAAATTCAACCAACTCAGCGACATCTTCTTTTGCCTCATCTACACCTGCAACGTCAGCAAATGTGGTGTTAATCTGATCCCCCGTCAACAACTTAGCTTTACTTTTGCCAAAGCTCATTGGGCCACCTTTACCGCCGCCCCCACCCTGCATTTGGCGCATGAAAAATACGAAGATGCCTAAAATTAATAGAATAGGGAAAGCTGCGACAAACAATTGAGAAATCAGGCTTGGTTCTTCTCGTTCCTTGCCAGCCACTTTGACATTGTGATTAACGAGGTCATCCATTAATTTGGGGTCTTGAATGTTTGGGCGGATTGATTTGAATTTCGATCCGTCATTTCGCTCACCATAAATAATTAGGTCCGCGATCACAACCTCACTAACACGATCATTTCTGACCTCGCTAACAAAGGCCGAGTAGTCGATACTGTTATCTTCAGGCTTGGGTGAAAAGCTATTAAATACAGACATTAATATGGCTGCTAAAATCAGCCATACAATTAAATTCTTTGCCAGATCGTTCAAGTTCTGTTCCTCATGTTTTAGCTTTTAAGCCTTTGGCGACCAGATATACTTCCCTAGATCGAGATCTCGAAGCATCTGGTTTGATAATAGACACTCCATTAAACAATGTTCTAACTTGTTGCACAAATGGATCAAATCCTTGTCCTTGGAAAAGCTTGGCGATAAACACACCATTTTTCGATAAAACGCGATTAGCCAGATCTACGCCTAATTCAGCCAGATAAATCATCGCCGGCTGGTCAACTGCTTTGTTACCACTTAAATTGGGGGCTATATCCGAAATTACAAGGTCTACCGCTCGGTTTCCGATTAAATCTATGAGCTGAGTAAAAATCGCATCCTCGGTAAAATCACCCTGAATAAAGTCCACGCCAGCAATCGGGTCCATCGGCAGTATATCCAGAGCATGTACCCTACCGTCGTGGCCGACTAACCGAGACGCCACCTGAGACCAGCCCCCCGGAGCAGAACCTAGATCTACGACGGTCATGCCGGATCGGATTAGACGATCTTTCTCAACGATCTCAAGCAATTTATAACTAGCGCGAGACCGATAACCATCACGCTGAGATTGCTTCACATAAGGGTCGTTAACATGTTGTTTTATCCAACTACGATTTTTAGATTTCACGATGGCCTAATCTCCGCTAAAATAGCGACCTTAAAAATTGAGCATTATATTATGACAAGTTCCGCTGCAGAAAAAAAACATTTACGTCGCTTAGGTCACAATCTTAAACCAATAGTGACCATCGCGAGTAAAGGACTAACAGAAAATGTCGGTGCCGAGATTGATCGCGCTCTAAATGATCACGAACTGATCAAGATCAAACTATCTGTGGGTGACCGAGCCGCTAAAAAGTTACTGTGCGATGAAATCTGTACGTCTTATAGCGCTCAGTTAGTGCAATCTATCGGGCATATCTTACTTATCTACAAAAAATCAAAAAAACCAAATCCAAAATTATCCAATTTACTCCGTCAGTAGGTTGGATGTTTTCGGTAAAAAGGATCTTTCTCTGGTGCATGGTTGTGACATAATTAGCGAATTAGCTAAGAGGTATGCGTGAAGGACACCAAAAACAAAACGCTTTTCATCGAATACATCGCTAAGCCAGTGTTACTTGGCTTGCTTGTGGCCGCTATTCTTGTTTTAGCTTTCCCTCAATTTCGACCACAAACGGATGATGACGTCACTGACTTGATGACACTTAGTCAATCAAACCTTGGTGCGGATTGGATCGGTCCTGTTTCCTACGCAAACGCAGTCTCTCGAGCCGCTCCGTCTGTGGTTAATATTTATACTCTTCAAGCAGCCCGATCAAGAAGTGACGCCTCCAACAGGATATCGCTCGGGTCTGGGGTCATCATGCAATCGGATGGCTTGCTATTAACCAACCATCACGTTATCGAAGGTGCCGTAAAGATATTGGTGCTTCTCTATGACGGACGCGAGGTGCCGGCAACTGTTGTGGGTACTGATCCCGAGATAGACCTAGCAGTTTTAAAAATCGAGGCCGATAATTTAAGTCCAATCGCTCTGGGAGAACCTTCTCAAGCAAGAGTTGGCGATATTGTCCTAGCCATTGGAAACCCATCTGGGATCGGCCAGTCGGTCACTCAGGGGATTATTAGCGCCAAAGGTCGTAATGGCCTGCGCTTAAATATTTTTGAAAACTTTATTCAAACAGATGCGGCCATTAATTCTGGTAGCTCCGGCGGCGCACTTATCGATGCCTATGGAAATTTGCTCGGTATTAATACCGCCACGCTCAACAATGTAGGTTCAACAGGTATAAGCTTTGCGATCCCTGCCGATGCTGCTGCAAAAGTCCTAACTGACATCGCCCAATATGGGCACGTTGTGCGTGGCTGGCTCGGTATTAGCGCTGACCTTGGGCTAGTATCACCCGAAGTTTCAAATGAACTGGGGGCCACCAAGATCTTTAGAGTGAGCTCGGTAGCATCAGGTGGCCCAACAGAAAAAGCTGGCCTAAAGCCGGGGGATATTATTTTTAAAATTGATGGTTTACCTGTCATTGACCCACATACCAGCATCAACCAAATAACCAATGTCACCCCAGGGCAACCTGTCAAACTGAGCATTATTCGCCAAGACACGGTCATTGAGTTCACTGTGATCGCAGGCAACCGCCCTTTACACTAATTAATCCTAGCCCTCTAGCAGGGAGGTTAAGACGCTAACTAAGCGCTCATTTTGCTTTTCAGTGCCGATGGTAATGCGTAAAAACTGCTCAATACGAGACTGTTTGAAGTGCCTAACAATGATGCCATTCTGTCGCAAACTTAACGCAAGCTCTTCTGCTGCTCTCTTAACGTGGCGAACAAAAATAAAATTACCCGCTGATGGCACAACTTTAAACCCAAGATTATGTAAGTTATTTGTCAGCCTATCCCTACTATCAATGACACGCTGACAGGTGGCCTCAAAATATTCTTGGTCCTTAAAGGCTGCAATGCCAGCAGCGATAGGCAGATGCCCCAGTGGATATGAATTAAAGCTATTTTTAATGCGCTCTAAGCCCTCTATTAGATCGACAGAACCCATGGCATAACCAATGCGCATACCAGCTAGAGAGCGAGATTTAGACATAGTTTGAACAATGAGAAGATTGGCGTACAACTCGATTAATGGCACTGCTGTCTCACCACCAAAATCTATATAAGCTTCATCTACCACGACAACCGAATCAGGGTTGTCTTTTAATAGCTCTTCAATCGCATCCAATCCGAGTAATCGACCCGTTGGTGCATTAGGGTTAGGGAAAATAATCCCGCCATTTGGTCGATTGTAATCTTCAACTGCTAAGGATAAATCTTTAGCTAGAGGAATCTGTTCAAAGGATATGCCATACAGCTGACAAAAAACGGGATAAAAGCTATAACTGATATCAGGAAATAATAGAGGCTCTGACTTTTGCAGTAATCCGTTAAAGATATGAGCCAAAACTTCGTCTGAACCATTACCAAGAAAGACCTGCTTTGGATCGAGTTGATAGTAATTGGCAATAACCTGCCTTAATCCGTCCGCATTGGGTGGCGGGTAGAGACGCAAATCTTCATTTAAAAGCTTTTGAATTGCTGAGGCTACCTGCGGCGAAGGACCGTAAGGGTTCTCATTAGTGTTTAATTTAGTGATGTTGGCGATATCCGGCTGCTCCCCAGGGATATAGGGCTTAAGCTGGCTTACAAGGTCACTCCAATACTTACTCATTAGCTGGTCTCTCTATGACGCTAAACTAAAAGGTCAATCTTTAATACGATATTCTGCCGATTGGGCATGGGCACTCAATGATTCACCGCGTGCTAACGTGGAGGCGATCTTTCCCAGTTCAGACGCGCCCTGTTTAGAACAATAAATGAGCGAGCTACGTTTCTGGAAATCATACACCCCTAATGGCGAAGAAAAACGAGATGTCGCTGAAGTAGGAAGCACATGATTTGGTCCGGCACAATAATCTCCCAAGGCCTCCGCAGTATAGCGGCCCATAAAAATAGCGCCCGCGTTGCGGATATCTGACAACCAAGATTTTGGGTCTTCTACCGACAACTCTAGATGCTCTGGTGCAATATGATTGGATATTTCCACTGCCTGTTTCGCATCAGCAACTTGGATCAACGCCCCTCGACTTGCCAAAGATTTAGCTATAATGTCTCTGCGCTCCATAGTCGGTAATAATTTGCTCATACTCGCATGCACCGCATCGATAAAGCCTGAGTCCCAGGCGATGAGGATTGACTGTGCCTCTTCATCATGTTCGGCCTGAGAAAATAGATCCATCGCAATCCAGTCAGGGTCAGTCTCGCCATCACAGATAACTAATATTTCACTGGGCCCTGCGATCATGTCTAGTCCCACTGCCCCAAAAACAAAACGCTTAGCGGCCGCCACATAGCTATTACCTGGCCCTACAATTTTATCAACCTTTGAGACCGTTTCCGTACCATAAGCTAAAGCCGCTATTGCTTGAGCCCCACCAACCGTATAAACCCGATCAACACCAGCAATCGCTGCTGCCGCTAACACAATTGGACTAAGCTCTCCATCAGGAGCTGGAACCATCATGATTATCTCTTCAACTCCGGCAATCCGGGCCGGAATGGCGTTCATTAGTACCGATGATGGATAGCTAGCTTTGCCGCCAGGCACATAGATACCAACACGTTCCAAAGGCGTTATCTGCTGACCAAGCATAGTCCCGTTTTGCTCTTGGTATTGCCATGACTCCTGCAACTGGTGAGCATGGTAATCTTTGATCCGTTGCGCGGCCTGCTCCAAGGCAAGGCGAGTCTTGCTGTCGATTGAAACTAAGGCTTTCTGGAGCTCATCTGAAGCCACACACAACTCATTCACGCCCTTGCATTCACGACGATCAAAGCGGTTGGTGTACTCTATGAGTGCTTTATCGCCATTAATACGAACATCGTTCACTATGTCAGCGACAATATTTTCAATACCGCTATTTCTCGCCTCATCCCACGACGTGAGAGCCTGCAGAGCAGATAAAAATCCGTCGTCATTTGCATTTAACTTGGCAATCTGACAAAACGCTTGCGGTGCAGTCATTTTTCAACGACCTCTGCAAGGGCATCTACAATAGCCTGAATCTCAGAAAACTTGGTTTTCATAGCGGCCTTATTCACAATCAATCGAGCGCTAATATCAGCTATCTCGTCTCGAGCTTCTAAACCATTAGCTTTCAGTGTGTTACCAGTGTCGACTATATCTACGATTTCATGGGCTAAATCTAGAATAGGCGCGAGCTCCATAGCACCATAAAGCTTAATAAGATCTGCTTGCCTACCCTGCTCTGCATAAAATTGGCGAGCCACATTGATATATTTAGTTGCGACTCTTAGTCGACCCTTTTGCTCAGATGCGCCTTTCGTAACCGCAGTCATAATTTTACAACGAGCAATCCCAAGGTCTAAGGGCTCGTAATAACCGTCACCCTGATGCTCTAAAAGCATATCTTTCCCAGCGACCCCAATATCTGCCGCCCCAAACTGAATATAAGTGGGTACATCTGAACCGCGCAAGATTAATAATCTTACGCCTTGACGATTTGTCTGAAAGACTAATTTTCGACTAGAAAAAACATCTTCCGCTGGAATAATCCCCGCCGCCGCTAGCAAGGGAAGTGTTTCCTTTAAAAGGCGCCCTTTAGTCAACGCCAATGTGACCTGTGTCATGATGATTCTTCAGCCAAATAATGAGTTTTATCGATTTTCATTTAATTAGGCACCCGTTTTATATCAGCGCCTACCTGTTGTAATTTCTCTTCTATGCACTCGTAACCTCGGTCTATATGATATATCCGCTCAACTATAGTTTCTCCTTCCGCGGCCAAACCTGCAATAACTAAAGCTGCAGATGCGCGCAAATCCGAGGCCATTACCTGCGCCCCGGTTAATGTCTCAACACCCGTAATAATCGCCGAATTACCTTCCACAATAATTTTAGCCCCCATGCGGTTTAACTCTTGAACTTGCATTAGTCGATTTTCAAAAATCGTTTCCGTTACGATACTGGACCCCTCAGCCACTGCATTGACTGCGGTTAACTGAGCCTGCATATCTGTGGGAAACGCTGGATAGGGGGCGGTTTTCAGGTTGACCCCTTTCGCTCTTCGCCCTTGCATATCAAGTTCTATCCAATCATCGCCAAGGGTAATAATACCTCCGGTTTCTTCTAATTTAAGTAATACTGCCTCCAGCATTGAGGGATCGGTCTTGGTTACCTTTATTTTTCCACCAGTCGCTGCAGCGGCCGCAAGATAGGTTCCTGTTTCAATTCGGTCGGGCATTACCCGAAACGAACCCCCCGACATTTTTTCAACACCCTCTATCACTAGCGTGTTTGATCCGGCGCCTTTTACCTTTGCACCCCACCCATTCATGCAGTTAGCTAGATCAACAATTTCTGGCTCTCTGGCAGCATTTTCTATAATAGTCGTATCCTCAGCCAGAGCTGCCGCCATCATCAAATTTTCCGTAGCTCCAACCGATACCAAATCCATAAGAATACGAGCACCTTTAAGGCGCCCACTACTGCGAGCTTTAATATAACCTTTCTCAATTTCTATGGTCGCTCCCATTGCCTCGAGACCCCGCAAATGCAGATCAACAGGTCGGCTGCCAATGGCGCAACCACCAGGGAATGAAACATTTGCCTCGCCATAACGACTCAGCATAGGACCAAGCACTAATATAGAGGCCCGCATGGTTTTTACTAATTCATAGGGTGCCGTCAAACTATTGAGGGTCGAAGTATCGATCTCGACGGACATCTTCTCATCAACACTAAGGGTAACCCCTAGAGTACCGAGTAACTCTATGGTGGTCGTTACATCCTGCAGGTGAGGCAAATTAGCGATCGAAACCAAGCCATCACAAAGTAATGACGCTGACAAAATAGGCAACGCAGCATTTTTGGATCCGGAAATCCATATTTCACCGTTAAGCGGCTTACCGCCTTGAATAATTAATTTATCCATTGAATCACCTTAAAATAGAGAACTCACACTACACCAAAAGAAAACGCCTACATCACACCCTGCTTCTATTGGGTTCGATGCAACCATTCTTGGGGAGTGAACAGTTTCATATTGACCGCGTGAATCGCGCCAGAGGAAATAGACTCATTTAAAACAGCGTAAATTAACTGCTGTCGCTGAACCGCACGCTTGCCTTTAAATAAATCACCCACTACTAGAACATTGAAATGACTGCCTTGGCTATCCACTTCAATTTGACAGCCAGCGAGCGTCTTTTCTAATAGCGTTGTAACATCTTCAGAATTCATTTTTTTACTCACATAAAACACATGCAGCGCCTAAGGACACTACTTTAATCAGCACTCTTCAGCCAGTTATCGACAACCTCATCGAGCTTACCAGATGACCTTTGCGCCGCCTTTTTAAATTGACTTTTAAAAATTGATTCCAAATTAATGCCATTTAAAACCACATTGATCACCCTCCACTCGCCTGTCTTTTTGCGAGCCACCCAATACTCCAACGGATAAACCGCCGTTGCACTGCGAATTTGCTGTCTAACCTTAATCACCCTGACTTTAGGCTTTAAAGCCTTTCGGTTAACCAGAACAATTTTTTCGTCTCCATAACTCATGAGTCCTCGACCATAAGTCTCCACCAAGCCTTCGCGGAATAATGCTATAAACCGACCACGCTGCTCTGCAGAGGACGCTTTACGGTAATCACCCATGACTCTGCCAGCAATCCGATTAAAATCGACATACTTTCCCATTAATCTATCTAAAGCATTAAAATAAGCAGCCTCATTGCTAGGGTATTGATCCTTGTATTGAGCAATAATACCTATGACTTCCGTAGTCATCTGTTCGATATTGTCAAAAGGGTTTTGCTCCAGCTTTGCGCTTTGCTGCATACTCTCAGCACTTACAGCATGGCTCGCACCTAAAATGCTCAAGCACAGCCACAAACTGCCTATAATTTTTCTAAATTTTGTCATAATGCTGCCCATCTTAATAATCCTTTACTAGGTTCTTCCTTTATAAATTTAATGAAAAAATATTCTTATTAATCGTTACTGACTTTTACAGTCGCGCACTATACCATTCTCCAACTGTTGAATAAACACAATGCATGCACCCTTTGGAGACTCCATGTCAACCATCTACCTCCCGATAATTGCACTTTTAGCTGGCCTCTTAGGCTTAGTTTGGGGTGCTGACAAATTCGTTACGGGCAGTGTCGGGGTGGCCCGTAATTTTGGTATTTCCTCCATGATCATCGGCTTAACCGTGGTCTCTATTGGGACTTCAGCGCCAGAAATTATCGTTTCTATTAACGCTGCCCTTAGTGATGTCGGTGGTCTTGCTGTAGGTAATGCCTTAGGCTCTAACCTTGCTAATATGGGTCTTGTATTGGGTATCACCACACTAGTTGCACCACTTCCTGTGCAAACTCGCCTGCTCAAAGAAGAAAGCCCCGTGTTGCTATTAATTACCGTCTTAGCGGGACTATGCCTCTATGACGGGCAGCTAAATCGCGGAGAAAGCATTGCCCTTGGTTTAATGGTGATACCTGTAATAGCCATTATGGTGAAGTACAAAAAGAACCACCCAAGCCCGGAAGTGGCAGATGATGTTAGCGTTACAACTGATGCCTCAATGAAAACATCTGGCTTATGGCTGTTGATAGGGTTGGCAATCCTACTGTTAAGTGCGGAAGTAACTGTTTGGAGCGCAACTTCCATTGCCCATTTTTTCGGCATTAGCGATCTAATTGTAGGTTTAACAATAGTGGCCATCGGCACTAGTCTTCCAGAGCTGGCAGCCTCAATAGTAAGCGTAACAAAGGGTCATCATGATATCGCCGTAGGTAATATATTCGGCTCAAATCTTTTTAATCTTCTACTTGTCATGACAACTGCTGGAGCTATCGCACCAATAGCACTTCCCAGTGATGTATTTAGCCGTGACTATTTGTCATTGCTAGTGATGACGCTGTTAATGATTGGTTTGGTCGGTTGGACAGTGCGAAAAAATCGTCATGTAGAAAGCGTTGCGCGCCTATCCAAATTTGTTGGTGTTATTCTATTAACCAGCTATGCCCTCTACTATGTGGTGTTATGGTCATCACTGACCGTTAGCTAATGCTTACTTGAGGAAGCTGTTTCGGCCTATAATGACGTAACATAGATTAATAAAACGATAACTATCGGACTCTTTGATGACAGATTTTATTACCTCAGGCCTTCGCACTGTTGAGCTGGAAGCTAAAGCGGTTAGTCAATTAACTCCACGGATCAATCAAAATTTTGTGCTTGCCTGTGAAACTATTTTGGCTTGCCAAGGTAGAGTGGTCGTAACTGGCATGGGCAAGTCAGGCCATATTGGCAATAAAATTGCTTCGACTCTCGCAAGTACCGGCACGCCTGCGTTTTTTGTTCATCCTGGAGAAGCCAGCCATGGTGACCTAGGCATGATCACCAAAGCCGATGTCGTGATTGCTATTTCAAACTCTGGCAGCACCAGTGAAATCACTAGCTTACTGCCGTTAATTATTCGTCTAGGCATCCCGCTAATTAGTATGACTGGGGACATTAACTCTCAACTATCCCAAGCGGCCTGCGCGCACCTTGACGTTTCTGTCACTAGTGAGGCGTGCCCCCTAAATCTGGCACCAACAACGAGCACTACAGTTACCTTAGTTATGGGTGATGCCTTGGCAATAGCTCTACTGGAAGCCAGAGGATTTAGTGCGGAAGATTTTGCGTTTTCTCACCCCGGCGGCGCATTGGGGAGAAAACTATTGTTGCGAGTCTGTGACATTATGCACAAGGATGAGGACGTACCTAAAGTAATGATTGATCAGCCTTTACAAGATGCGCTGATTGAAATGACTCAAAAAGGGTTTGGAATGACTACCATTATTTCAAAAGATAAAACGCTTATAGGCGTTTTTACAGACGGTGATCTGCGTCGCGCAATTGACCAAAAAGTCAATATAACGACAACCACCATGGCCGCGGTAATGTCCCCACACCCAAAAACAATCAACAAAGATATGTTGGCTGTTGAAGCGCTGACCATTATGGAGTCGAGCTCCATAACCGCACTTATCGTCGAAGACGAGAAGGGTCGCCCTACAGGGGTGCTGCATCTGCATGACATTCTTCGTGCAGGAGTCGTCTAGTGTCTAATCTGCCGACTGAATCAATAATCTCTGCTGCAAAAAAAATAAAACTATTACTATTAGATGTAGATGGCGTTCTCACCGATGGGCGGCTCTATTATGGTAATAGCGGCGAAGAAATGAAGGCCTTTAATATACAGGATGGCCTAGGTATCAAGCTGCTCCAACAGGGCGGAATACAAGTCGGCATTATCACAGGCCGAGTATCTGAGTTACTGCAACGACGAGCAACCGAATTAGGGATAAACCCTGTAATACAGGGTAGAGAAGATAAGCTAACTGCGCTCACCGAACTATTGCTTACTGCAGACTTGAGTTTAGATGAAATTGCTTTTGTGGGAGATGATTTACCAGATCTTGCGGTTATCAAAAAAGTAGGCGTAGGCATCACTGTAGCTAACGGTAGTGCTACGATAAAATCTGCCGCTGACTGGCAAACCACCAAAAAAGGTGGTGAAGGGGCGGTGCGGGAAGTTGCAGAAATGCTACTGTCCTGCCAAAACAATCTTGCCCGCCTTCTGGAACAGTTTCAATGATTCGCCAATCATTTATAGGCACGGCCTTGCTGATAATTATTGGCTGGTTTTTACTCGTTTGGGACTCTCCACCGGAATCCTTTATGCGTAACAATACCGCCGATCGCGTTCAACAAAGACAAGTGGACAGCTATATGGCGTCCATTACCAGCCAACGATTCTCAGCTACGGGAGAGCAATTATTTCTACTTACCTCACCAAAAATGCAATTATTCACAGGCGACTCTCGGCTTGAATTGACTCAACCTCGATTTATTGCCCTACCTAAGGGGGCAAATAATAAGGGCAAGGGCGTCGCTTTTCTAGCTGACTTTGGCACCTTGTCTGGCACTGGAGACCGGCTATCTTTGATCGGCAATGTAAAGGCGGTGATTACCGGGACTGAACAAGAAAAGACCCTAACATCAACCAGCTTAGAATATCAGCCGACGGAAATGATTATCTCAACAGAAGACAACTTTACCCTCAAAACTGTGCAATCATCCCTCGTAGGTAAAGGCTTAGTGGGTGATCTCAATAAAGACTTATTTACCATTAAATCTAAGGTGCATGGAGTTCACGATGCTATTTAAACGACTTTGTGCGGCGCTGTTATTTGCACATTGCTGCGTATCACTCGCTATTTCGCCTGATCATAAAGAGCCCATCGAAATTGATGCCGATTCTGCCGAATTCATTGAAGCGTCGGGGCTAACAAAGTATCGAGGGAATGTGATTATCAAACAGGGCTCAATTATTATTGCTGCCGACGAAGTCACTATTTATTATCAAAACAATAAGGTAAGTCGAATTTTTTGCACGGGTTTTCCTGCAAGCTATACTCAGGAATCCGCTACGGATCAATCCAGTATGTTCGCCCGCGCCGAAACCATTGAATATCAACTTGCTGAAGATATCATTAACTTAAAAACTAATGCCTCGCTAACGCGCAATGGTACATTTATTAAGGGTGATTCCATTAACTATGATCTGAGGGATGGGACATGGAAAGCTAAAGGTGATGATTTAGGCGGACAAAACCGTATTCAACTAGTGATCCCTCCGTTCACCCAAAGCACTCGGCCTGAGCCTCCCGCTTTCGAGCCTCAAGGAAAGACAGGCCAACAGTTGGAGGAAGTTTAATAATGGCTGTTTTAGAAGCTCGAAATTTGGCCAAATTTTACGGTAAAAGACCCGTGGTTAAAGATATTTCGTTATCAGTAAAACAAGGTGAAATAGTGGGGCTACTTGGACCAAACGGTGCGGGCAAAACCACCTGTTTTTATATGATTATAGGCTTAGTATCCCAAGATGGTGGGACGATCAGCATCGATCAGCAAGATATTACAAATCTGCCCATGCACGGTCGAGCACGAAAGGGCTTAGGATATCTACCCCAGGAACCATCAATTTTTAGAACCTTAAGCGTCAAAGACAATATCTTGGCAATCCTGGAAACCCGCAAAACACTCACACGATATCAGCGCAATAATATCCTTGAAGAATTACTTAATGAGTTCCATATTTCACATCTTTCTGATCATACCGGCATGAGCTTGTCTGGTGGCGAGCGTCGAAGGGTTGAGATTGCCAGAGCTTTAGCAGCTGACCCTCAATTTATTCTTCTCGATGAGCCCTTTGCCGGTGTTGATCCTATTTCTGTAAATGATATTAAAAACATAATTCGTCATCTCCGGGATAAAGGTATTGGTGTGCTAATAACCGACCATAATGTTAGGGAAACACTCGATATTTGTGAGCATGCTTATATCGTCGGTGAAGGTAATATCATTGCAGAAGGTACCACTGATCACATATTAAACGACGACAAAGTAAGAAAAACCTATCTCGGAGAACATTTTACACTGTAAAGGCAGCATTTTTAGGGTTAAGTGATTGCCATGCAATGCCTTTCGGCACTAAAATTGCATCTCAGAATATATTTTAGATACCCTTTCTATGCGTCCAGGCCTGCAATTAAAGATTAGTCAGCAGCTGACTATGACCCCGCAACTGCAACAGGCCATCAAGCTACTGCAACTATCCACGATTGAATTGCATCAAGAAATCATAGAGCAGGTCTATAGCAATCCTTTGCTTGAAATAGACGACGACAATACTAGCGCAACTAATACTGAGCAACGGCAGGATTCATCAGCCCCAAATGATACTGTTGCCGTTGACTTGAACGCAGACGACGGCAATCTGCGTCAAACTGCAGTTGATGCCACCGATAAAGCTGTTACCGAATCCGAATTAGATGACACCTGGCAGACTGAAAAATCTCAAGATTTACCCGTCGATGCTAATTGGGACGAAGTCTACAACCCTAATATGCAGGTCTCCAGCGGTACCTCTGAAAGTGATTGGGAGCAGATTTACACGGTAACCGAGTCATTCCAAGACCACTTAAAGTGGCAACTCAACCTGACTCCCTTCTCAGACCGTGACCGAGAGATTGCTGAAGCATATATCGACTCTATTAGTCCCTCTGGGTTCATTAGTGGGGACCTTGCTGATATCGCCTCTTCTGCTATAAGTGGAAACGCACAAGATCCTGTCGAGGAAGATGAGTTGGTGGCTGTACTGCGTCGTTTACAGCAGTTTGATCCTCCGGGGGTGTTCGCACGAGACATAAGAGAATGTTTAATCATCCAGCTTCAACAACTATCCTTAGATACGCCCTACAGAAATCAGGCTATTAGACTAGCCTCTGAATTTTTACAAGATATTGCGTCGATTGATTTAACCCATCTCGCCAAGAAAACACGCTATAGCCAAGAAGACCTTCAAGGGGGGTTAAGGCTAATTCGCAGCCTTAACCCTAGACCTGGTGAGGCCTTAACCGTAAACCAGGCTGAATATATTGTACCCGATGCTTACGTAGAAAAAATATCAGGCCGCTGGCAAGTCAGACTTAACGATGGCAATGCCCCTCGCCTAAAAATCAATGACCTTTATTCCAACTTAATAAAACGGTCGGACGATAGTAAACAAAACCAATTTCTAAAAGATAACCTTGCCGAAGCAAAATGGTTTCTGCGCAGCCTAGAGAGCAGAAATGACACCTTAATGCGAGTTTCTATTTCCATTGTTGAGTTACAGCAAGGGTTTTTAGACCATGGACCAATAGCAATGAAACCGATGGTTCTATCAGATATCGCCATCAAACTAGATCTCCATGAGTCAACTATTTCCCGAGTCACTACCAATAAATATCTAGCAACGCCGCGGGGAATTTTTGAACTAAAGTATTTTTTTTCCAGTCACGTAAGTACAGTGGGAGGGGGAGAGTGTTCATCGACAGCGGTTTGCGCTATCCTAAAGGTTCTTATTAGCACCGAAAAAACATCAAAACCATTAAGTGATAATAAGTTAATGGTTCTTCTTGAGGAACAAGGTATTCACGTGGCACGAAGGACTGTTGCCAAATATAGAGAAGGCATGGGTATACCATCGTCGAGCCAAAGAAAACGATTCGAAAATGTTAACTAGCCAAGGAGTAATGAATGCAAATGACGATAAGTGGTCATCATTTAGACATCACCAACCCTATGAGAGACTACGTTACTAATAAACTATCTAAACTAGAGCGGCATTACGAACAGATAACTAGCATTACAGTTATGCTCACTATCGAGAAACTGCAGCATAAAGCCGAAGCAACAGTACACGTCAGCGGAGCAGAATTATTTGCCATATCAGAACATGTAGATATGTATGCAGCGATAGACGCTTTGGCGGACAAACTAGACAGACAACTCATTAAGCATAAAGAAAAAAATCGAGGGCACTAGCTTTTCTAATGAAGATCACCGATGTACTAATCCCTGAGATGACCCAGTGTGATCTGGCCTGGCCCAGTAAAAAGCGCGTGCTCCAGAATCTATCTTCATTAGTCAGTGAACATTTAGGCGGTGATGCAGAGCAAGCAGATAGCCTCTTCCATAGCTTTGTCGCTCGAGAAAAACTAGGCAGTACTTCGATAGGTGATGGCGTCGCGATCCCTCATTGTCGCGCAGCGGGCTTTAAGCGCATTCACGGCTGTTTGATAACGCTTCAGAATCCCATAAATTTTGATGCCTATGACGATCAGCCTGTTGATCTCATCTTTGCCCTAGTCGTCCCTGAGGAGAAAAATGACGAGCATTTAGCTACCTTGGCAAGAATAGCGGCGTTAATGCAGAAAGATTCTTCTCGGCAATTGTTGCGAGCATGCCAAAATAATAAAGACCTTTACAACACAGCAGTCAGATTGGAGCGCTCAAACTAATGCCTCGACTGGTTGTTGTTAGCGGAAGATCTGGCTCAGGTAAAACCTCCGCACTCAATATTCTCGAGGATGTCGGATTTGACTGCATTGACAACCTCCCACCGAGCTTGCTGCCTGATCTGATTAAGCAGTTGAATTCAGAAAGGATCAATGAAGATCTGAGATTAGCCGTAGGAATCGATGCCAGGAATCTAGTTGGCGACCTTAATAAATTGCCGGATATTCTCGCAGGGCTAGAAGCCAGTGGTATTGAAGTGAGCGTTATTTTTCTGCAGGCACGGCGCAGTGATTTAATTCGTCGTTATAGTGAGACTAGACGAAAACACCCTCTTAGTAACGAAACTGTCAGCCTACCTGAAGCAATTGATCTAGAGGCAAAGATCCTATCTCCAATACTAAATATTTCAGATCGCAACATTGATACATCCGGTCTATCACTGCACCAATTAAGAGATCTTGTAAAAAACACTATCGTACCTAACAGTCCAGAGCACATGGCGATACTGTTTGAATCCTTTGGCTTCAAAAAAGGCCTACCGGACGCCTCTGATTTTATTTTCGATGTCCGCTGCCTACCAAATCCCTATTGGAAACAAGAATTGCGGAGCCTAACTGGCTATGACGAGGATGTTATTGAATTTTTAGAAAGTCAGGTTGACGTGGCTGCAATGTTGTCAGACATAATCGGTTTTTTAACCCGCTGGATACCAAAATTTCAAGCTAATAATCGGAGCTATTTAACTATTTCTATCGGTTGTACGGGCGGTCAGCATCGTTCAGTTTATATCGCTAACCGATTACAAGAGTATTTTTCAAAAGAACATTCTTTAGTACAGGTTGTGCATAAAGAGCTGTCCGCATGAACCCGATTATTAAGCCTATATGATTCGCCAAAAAATTACTGTTATCAATAAACTGGGATTACATGCCCGTGCGGCGACGAAACTAGCCTCTACCGCTGGACGCTACAAGTGCTCTGTCAACACTGGTATACAAGAACCCCTTGTGGATGCTAAAAGCATCATGTCATTGATGTTACTGGCAGCCTCAAAAGATACAAACCTTATCTTCGAGTTTAAGGGGCCAGAAGAACAGCTTGCCTGCGACGCAATCAGTTCATTGTTTGCTGATTATTTTGGCGAAGGCGAATAATCTTAACGTAAAATTTACCCTATTTTGAATATCCTCTATCGCACTTAAGCAGACAAAGCTAGAATAGAGGCCCGTCCAGCACGTAGCTGCTCGGCTAGGAACGCAATGTATGAAGATCGAAAGCAACTTACTGGCTAAGCTTGATAACGCGATTGATTCAATTACTTTGAATCAGGTTAGGCATACCCTTAACAATCTATCACCGCCAGACATTGCCCACCAACTCGAAATCGCACCACCCAAATATCGCCACATTTTATGGGAGCTCGTCGACCCAGATGTTTCCGGCGAAGTGTTGCAGGATCTGTCTGATGAAATCCAATTAGAGTTCCTGGAAAAAATGGATGGCGCTGAAGTTGCCTCAATAACCGAAGGATTAGACGTTGACGATATCGTTGATATTCTTCAACAGCTTCCTGATCGCGTTATTCCCGAGGTGCTTAAAGCTATGTCAGCACAGGATCGGCTGAGAGTTGAGACCATCCTGACCTATGATGAGGACACCGCCGGTGGACTCATGGACACAGAAGTGATCACAGTGCGTCCAGATATTAGCGTCGACGTCGTGCTTCGCTATCTGAGACGATTCGAAGAGATTCCTGATACCACAGACAACCTTTTTGTTGTGAGCCGCAGCGACATATTTATGGGTAATCTATCCATCGGCAAACTGTTGACCTCCTCACCCGCCACGACCGTTCGAGAAGTCATGAACAGTGAAGTTCAAGCTATCGACGTCAATCTTACTGATTCAGAGGTCGCTCACCGGTTCCAGCGATACGATCTTGTTTCTGCTCCCGTTATTGATGAGCATGGCAGATTATTAGGTCGGATCACCATTGATGACGTTGTGGATGTGATAGTTGAAGACGCGGACCATTCCCTTTTAGCTATGGCGGGACTTAGTGACACTGAAGACACATTCTCTTCCGTTGCCAGAACGGCCCCGCGGCGCGCTATTTGGTTAGGGGTTAATTTAATCACAGCCATTCTCGCCTCATTAGCCATCAGTCAATTTGAGGCAACTCTAGACAAGCTGGTGACACTAGCAATACTAATGCCTATAGTCGCTAGCATGGGCGGTGTCGCAGGAAGTCAAACTCTCACCGTGGTCATTCGAGGGATGGCCTTAGGTCAAGTAGAACAGAGCAACCTCAACTGGTTAATGAGCAAAGAATTTGCTGTAGGCGTTTTAAATGGCATACTTTACGCTGTCATAGTCGGATGTCTAGTCTCACTCTGGTTTAACGATTGGGATATGGGCATAATTATTGGACTGGCCATGGCCATTAATCTAATGGCAGCTGCGCTTGCAGGGACAATTTTACCTGTATTACTGCGATCTCTAAAAATAGATCCTGCGCTGGCGGGATCTGTTATTTTAACGACCATTACCGATGTGGTTGGCTTTGTTTCATTTCTAGGCTTAGCCGCAGTATTTCTCATCTAATGGAAGACTCTATGGACGATAATGGCTATGACGGGCCAAGCAAATCACAACTCAAACGAGACAGTCATGCTCTCCAGGAAATGGGCAAGCAATTGGTCGAAATGCCGGAAGGTAAGCTACAAAAATTTACTCTTCCCGAGTCTCTAAAAGAGGCGATTTACGAAGCGCGTAGACTAAAAAGTCGAGAGGCGAAACGTCGCCATTTACAATATATTGGCAAGCTAATGCGAATCTCTGATATCGATGATATTCAAATCACACTAGAGAAAATGGATCATCAATCTCAAACTTACCGCCAACATTTTAAGTCACTGGAAGACTGGCGTGATCGCTTAATCAATGACGGGCAGGCCGGCATCGATGAGTTTTTAGGGTCCTATCCAGAGGCGGAGCGACAGAAACTTCGTAATCTTCAACGCCAGGCTAATCGAGAATTGGAACTTAAAAAATCACCCGTGGCCAGCCGTAAACTTTTCTCTTATATAAGATCTTTGACCGAATAGATTCAGAGGTAAAAACCTACAACTTGCGATGTTGTTGCACTGGCATATTGCGGCGTTGGTCGCGAATTAACGTCATGTTGATATTAGCAATTGCGATCCCTGGCTGGTCGCCTGCCACTGAGTCAAGAATGGTCCCCCACGGGTCAATAATGGCACTTCCACCCCAAAGCCCGCGCTTTGGATGGTGACGGTCTACTAAATTAGCTCCGACAATAAACAATTGATTCTCAATAGCACGGGCCCGCAACAAAACCTCCCAATGAGCTTCTCCCGTATTGGCTGTAAAAGCCGATGGAACTGTAATAATTTCGGCTCCCTGGTCCGCTAGATTCCGATATAACTCAGGGAATCTCAGATCATAACAAACCGTCAAACCTATATTTGCAGCACGAGTAGGCACTGCACAGACGCTAATTCCGGCAGAATAACGGTCTGATTCTCTATACTGTCTATGCTGATCCTGAGACAGAGATATATCAGCGTCAAAAAGATGAATTTTATCGTAATAAGCCTCCCTCTTACCCTCTGGATTAAGTAAAAAAGAACGCGCATAGGGCCTATTCACATCAACTGGTTCAGTACAGCCCAAAACAGGAATAGTCCCCCCAACAAGCCAGATATTTAGCTCTTGAGCCTGAGTTCTCATGAATTCACTCACCAAACCCGTTTCACCGTTCTCATCTTTTATGGCCGCACTGATATTGGTTTGCCCATAATAAGCAAAGTTCTCAGGCAGAACCGCAAGGTTAGCACCCCGATCAACTGCTTCCCTTAGTAAGGATTTGGCGTTATCTAGATTCTTCTCAACCGAGCCCGCGGGCTTTAATTGAATGGCAGCCGCTGTGAGCGAGTCTTGGTTGCTATATGATTCTGTCTTATTGATCATTAGCGAGTGCGTCAGGCAACGGCTGACTCTCTAATTCACTCGCGAATATCTTGTCCACAGTAATATTGATGTCATCCCATGGTCCCGTTAATTCATAACTAATACTCGACAAACGATCCACCTGTTTCTGAACAATTTTGCTGGTTATATACACGCCAGCGGCGGCAGGAACGCCTCCAAGTAAAGCAACCACCCAAGGTAAATTGGTTGCCACAGGAAGAGTCGCAACAAGCTGGGCTTCTGCCGTTTCATCAATTAAATTGAATGTTCCTGCCATACTCATACGACCAGAAGGCATTTTCATTTTTAAGGGATCAAGAAAAACAGCGTTGCCTTGATCGAAATAAATAGTACCCTGTAAATTGTTATAGGCTAAGTTTTGTCCAACCACGTCAGAAAAATCCAACTGAAGCCTCTTCAGCCAATTCGCAAAGTTAAACAAACTAACCAACTTTAAAGCTGCGCCGGCGCCCCCTGGAGACCTATAAAAATCGCCATTATTGAGCTCGATTTGAAAATTTCCAGTAATGTTTTCCTTACTAACATTCCATGGCTGATCTTGCCAGGCTAGGTCAAATACAAACTTCCCTGACTCACTATCAGCAACAGGAGCAAGATCAAATCCATTGAAAACATCATAGAGGTTGTCAACGCCAACAGGCCCAGTCAGCCTGCTACTGTAGGTGACGCCATCGAAACCCCAGAAAAACTCCGTTGGCTCCTGATCGCCAAACATGCTTGGTTTTAGTCCGAAAAAATTACCTTTAATGTGCTGAAACGTGGCCCCTACATCGTCAGGCCGCAACTGAAAAGCCAGAGAACCCCAGAGCTTATCTCCGATAAATAATTTTTCCACCGAAAGGTCAACTGCTAAAAAATGCCTTGGATCAAGGTCCTGCTTCCCTATTTTCTCATCAAGTAGGTAATCTACCAGGTCTAGCCGGACCAAATTCATTTTGGGAACTAACTTTTCATCAGTAGGCAGCGACAAATATCCATCGGCAAGATGACTAGAAAATTCGATATTAGTCGCTTTATCAGACAATTTGATCACCGCTGTCAGATCTTTCAATTCGACCGATGCCAGCTCAAGGTTATCGAATGTAAAATCAAAAATGGGACTCCAGCTAGTATCATCTGGACTTGATAGCCCATCAAATAGCTTCATAACAGGTGGCCACCAATCAATCTCGGTGGTAGCTAAGTGCGCTGCGATTAAAACTTCATTTGCTGAAGGAAGAGACACCGTGCGGTCGAAACTTACTACGCCTCTTGATAACCCTTGGTCGCTAAAACGGAGATCTGTTACTAACTTTTGGCCCAAAGTGCCCTCCAGCCTTGCCAAACCGGAGTCAAAATGAAACTTCAACGCGAGATGATCATCTGTCTCAGCCGTCTTACCTAAGGGCGCAGGCAAAAGAATCTCGTTCCCTCTTAGCTGGCTGGTCAGGTGCAAGGTAACCGCACTTTCATTTAGTTGGGTGGCTTTTTCTTGTGCGACAGACCCCCTCGCGTTGATCGTTAATAATCCTTCAAGAGGTATAATACCCTTAATAACCTTTGTCCAAGGAAAGTCCACCAACTGTCTCAGACTGTTTGGCTCCACCGCTGTGCTAAGAGCTATTTGTTGCTCATCGCCACGCTTGAAAATCTGTGCATCAAATGGCTGCCCCCATAGCTGACCACTAATATCATCTGAGTAGAGACCTTTTTCGACAGAATAGTGGATATCGCCAACCATATCGGTCAACTTAATTGACGTATCGGTAATCGATAAACTAGCATCTGTTAGTCGGCTGTCGACTCGGTAATCTCCCTTAGACGCATTGCCGCTGGCCTTTACTAAAGGAATCTCAAGAGCCAAGTGGGTCATTGCTTGGCCACTGTATTTCCAATCAGCTAAAGGTCCAATATTTTTGTGGAGCGGAGACTCGGCAATAATATTGATTGCTTGTGACACCTCAGATTTTAGGGTGCCATCTAAAAAGAGTATTTTTGCTTTTGAATGTCCCTTAGGATGAATCCCATAAGCCACTTTGACCTCTTCAATCTTAGCGCCAGCCATCGTTGCTGAGCTGACAGCACCTTCAACATGGGCATCATCAATTAAAAAAGTTGCATTAACATCACTGAGCCCTAGCCACTGTGGATCAAAGTTAATATCGCCATTTTCCATCTCTATCAATAACTGGTTTGTTCGAATAGGCTTGTCAGACGATATTGCTGATCGATAAACCATGCCAAATTGCTTGATATCGGCTTTTAAAATAGAGTTTTTTAGCCAATTTGAAAGATTTTCCGGCATTTTGTAAGGTAGAAGTTGGTCCTTGTAGGTTGCGTCGAGATTTCGTCCCCCAATAATAAGGTTGACCTCTGGCTTAGATCCCTTCACTGCTCTATTTTGCTCTACCGAAAAAACAATATTAGCAAGGCCTGCTTCAACTTCAGCCTCAATGACAGAGCTAGACACCTTAAGAGCGTTATTTTTGGGGTTAACGCCTAAATACACAGTCCCCTGAGCCTCAAGAACCTTAATATAATCTTTGTAGACGGTAGGAAAGAATACTTCAAACCCATCAAGGTCACTCAGATGGAACAGCCCCTCATTATTTTTAATTTCGAGATAACCACTTAACCCTTTAATTCCAGGAACGCCCTTATAAGGCAAGACATCAATATTAGTTAGATTAGCTGACGCATAATAACCTGCCTGTTTTTGCCCAAACGTAAGTACATTTAGCTGTCCACGGGGACTTAAGTCATCTATCGTCTTTAGCAACTGATCATTTAAAACTTCCGCTTCTTTAAGTAAGTCAGATAAAAGTGTCAAGTTTAAATGACTGACTGATACGTCAAAATCTTGCCATTGCGAACCAAGGCGCTGATTAAATACAAGATCTAAGGGTTGAATTTCAGTGTCAGACCAAGCAAAATCAAGCCCCTGAAACCGTATCCCCCAATCTAACTCAGGTGTATACCAACCTGTTATTTCAGTGGTTATATCTCTGATAGCGGGCACATCCGCCACCCAATCGAGGGGCACCTCAGTCACAGAGACGGAACCTTCAAAATCCACCCCCCCACCTTGATGAATATCAAACCACAAATCACCACTGGCATCGGCGGTAAATTGTGAAACATCGGCCAGTAATTCTGGCATTAGCGTTTTGCCCAATTCTATTAAGGGCTGAGGAACTGAGAGATTTCGTAACTGCAGATAGGCCTCCGCGTTAAAGGACTTAAGGTCTAAGGGATCTCCCTCCCCTTCAAGAACTAGATAAGAAGGCATATCTTGATCAGACTGATAGACCGTCATCTCGCCGCGATGAAAATCTCGGTCATTTTCAATTTTGACTGAACTACCATGAACTTTAATTAATTTACCAGAAAAAAACTCAAACTCTAACTGAACGCTTTCTAAATGTATCAAGCGACTATAAATAAGTGGCTCTAGAAGCACCCCCAAGTCAGTATTGTCATCACCAGGAATGCCCTTCAAACTCCAACGACCTGCATCGTCTTCAGCTAGCTTAATCGTTAAATTATCAGCCACCAATTCATGCCAAATCGCATTTCCATGCCTAATCGTCTGAAACAGGTCAAGTTCAGCTCTTACTTGACGTACCACGATCGCGGACACCTGATTAGCATCCATAATATCGAGATTTTCAATCTCGATAACGGGCAACAATCTCGGCCATTCACCCCGCAACTTGCCGAGGTTAACCTGCATACCTGTGCTCTGATTAAGGAAATTGACAATAGAGGGTCTTAACCCATCAACCGCGCTAATCGTTTGCCTACCCACCAACACCAAAACGAGGGTACCAATAATCAGCAAAACAGTGGTCCAAAGAAACCATCGCCCAATTGACGTCATTGTGTTTATTGCTTTAATTACCATTCTGCGGTCTCAAACCGGGATAATATCAAACTGTTCACGAGAATATTGTTCATCGTCGCGAAGTTCGATTGTACAGCCAATTGACTTTTCAATCTCGCTCAGAGCAGTCCTTTCTTCAGTTGATAAATATCCAGTGACTTCGGGACTTGCTTGAATCGTAATGTTCTGGCAACTATAGGTTTTTGTAGTACGTAAAATGTCTCTCCAAATCTCATAACTGATAGTAGTCAAAGATTTAATTGAACCCTTGCCTTCACAAGTGGGACAATTATCACTCAGCAACTCCTTTAGACTTTTATTAGTACGTTTTCTATTAACTTGCACTAGGCCTAACTCAGTGAAGTCGGAAATAAATGTGGCGACTTTGTCGACAAGCAACGCTTTTTTCAAACTGCCTAATACCTGTTTTCGATGGCTATCATCATCCATATCAATAAAATCAATGACAATTATCCCGCCTAAGTTACGCAGTCTTATCTGGCGCGCAATAATCTTACTTGCCTGCATATTGGTGTTAAAGATGGTTTTCTCTAAATCACGATGACCAACATCGCCCCCCGTATTCACATCGACAGTCGTCATCGCCTCAGTCTGATCAAAAACGACATAACCTCCAGACTCAAGACTAACTCTCCGTTGAAGCGCCATAGTGACCTCATCATCGACTTTATAGTGATGAAAAAGTGGTTTTTCGTCATCATAATTAACGAGTAGTTTGGTGGCATCCGGGTGATGCTTTTTCATTATTTGACTGAGCTCCTCAAAAGCGACGTCACAATCGACTAATATACGAGAGGTCTTATCGTCGACTAAATCACGCATAACTCGCATTTGAAGAGTCATTTCTTGAAACACTCTGCCAATGTTTTTTGTCGTCGCCTTTTCCGACTCCACACCACTCCAACAGCGTTGTAAAAAGCTTAGATCAGATTCTAAATATTGAAGAGCAACGCCCTCTGCAGCAGTGCGTATAATATAGCCTCCCGCTGACATTTGCGGGGCTCCTTCTGTCACAGAGTTAGATAATATGGTCTCTAGACTGTCCTGCAGGCGCTGCCGTTCATCTCGTCTCCTGATGCGATGCGAGACCTTATTGCCAAAACCTGCAGGCAAATAAGCGAAGTACCTGGACACCACAGAAATCTCTGCCGTTAAGCGAGCACCTTTATCATTTATGGGGTTTTTTGTTACCTGAACCATGATTATCTGACCCTCATGCAGTACATGACGAATATCGGTAGCTCCAAGACTGTCGCTCTTTCCTCGGCTGGAAGGTTGTTTGATAATATCGCTAAAGTGTAAGAATCCGTTACGCTCCAGGCCAATATTGATAAATGCTGATTGAAGCCCAGGAAGTATACGAACAACCTTGCCCATATATATATTACCAACCAAAGTATTATTCTGAGATCGCTCGATATGAAGCTCCTGAACAACCCCGCTATGCAACAAGGCCACACGGGTTTCACCCGGCCCAACTGTGATCAGAATTTCATTATCCATTCTTTAAGTACTTTTAAGTGATGATATTTTTATACTGACAGTGACTGCCAGATAGGGACTTCAAAGCGACGTAGAAGCCTGCAAGTCTCAGCGATAGGCAATCCAACAACACCACTATAACTACCTTGGATAGATTCTACGAAAATTGATCCCAAGCCCTGTATCGCATAACTGCCCGCCTTTCCAACTGGCTCGCCAGTACTCCAGTAGTTGAGAAACTCTTGCTCAGAGATAATGCGAAAGATCACTGATGTTTCAGACATTAATACTGCAGATTCAACACCATTATTGATCGCGACCGCAGAGATAACTTTATGAGCCCGCCCTGAGAGCTGACTAAGCATTCGCTTTGAATCTGCATAGTCTTTTGGTTTACCAAATATTTGCTCATCGCATAGGACAAGTGTATCCGCACCCAGCACGGACTGGCTTCCTATTTGAGAATTATATCCGGTCTTCGCCTTCTGAGATGCTAGCCGGCAAACGAATTCAGCCGATGATTCATTAATCAATTGACTCTCATTAATATCTGCAGGCGCAACGCTAAATCGAACCCCAATCTGATTAAGAATGTCGACTCGCCTTGGAGATGCTGATGCCAATATAAGGTCAGAATCCTCATCATGATTACTCCGTTCAGACAACATGAAAAACCCCTGAGTTAATTTCGGATATATAACTGTATTATTGCAGCTCTAGCTAGAGACTAACGATGCTTTTTATGCACCTTGAGCAAAAATCTATCGATTAAAGGCCATATCAAAGCCGAACTAATCGCTCCCAAGGGAACGTCACCATAGTCAACGGGCACGCCCCAAACAGAATACATAAAATTACGTAAAAATTCGGAAAAAATAATGAGTATAAATACCAAAACAGAACGGTGAATAACACTGAAATAAATTAACCACCCGCTGAGTAAATAGGGCACTGCACCGATAAAAACAAATAGAAAAACATGAAGTCCTAGAGGCGATCTAAATACTAAATCAGCCAGTAAGCCAATAAATGCGGCAAACCCAATGCCCCACTGGTTAGGTTGAAAAATAACCCATCCAATAACTATTAAAAGTAAAAAATTAGGCTTCCAAGGCAACAAAATAGCAGAGGTGGGGATAAGTTGCAGGACCAACGCCAGTATTAGCGAGAAAATCACGATCAAGTAGTAACGCATTGACGTCACTGGACGTTTCCATTTCTACGACCGTCTTGTGAGGTAAATACTAACAAAAGATGCTTACTTCGATCAATCTCTGCCGCTGGGCGCACGTTGACTTCAAGGAATTTTTCACCTGATATTTTCTCAACACTCAGAACCGAACCAACAGGGTAACCCGGAGGAAAACGACCCCCCAACCCTGAACTCACAAGCTCGTCTCCCTCTCGTATGTCCGCAGTCGGCGATAAAAACCGTAACTGCATATTGTTGTAGTCCGAAGTGCCCTCAGCGATAGACCGCATTCCATTTCGTAAAACCTGCACAGGAATCGCATGTGTGTTGTCCGTTATGAGCAGCGCTACGCTATGGTTGTCATAAACCGATATGATTTGCCCCATCAAGCCCTCAGCATCTAAGATTGGTTGCCCAACATAGACCCCATCTTGAAGGCCCCTATCAATACTCAAAGTATGACTTTTTGGGCTGGGTGAAACCCCAATGACCTCTGTCACCAATATGCTGTCAGTTAGCAATTCAGTGGCATTGAGCAAAAGACGTAGACGCAGATTTTCGGCAGCTAACTCAGCCATACGCTGTAACTGTCCGCGATAAATAAGGCTTTCTTGTTTTAAACGCAGGTTTTCTTTTTCAATAACAGATCGATCAGTTGACCTTAAATCTGCCCACCCTCCAAGACGCGGAGGAATATTAGCAATCCAGTAGACCGGCCTAATCGACCGGTCAGCGAACTTTTCGATCGAGCTAAACCAGTTTGTGTAGGAGTGTATCGTCATCATGCCGAACGCGATTAAAAAGAAAATAACCACTTTACGAATGGTGGAGGATGGTTTTGCGAACACCTTGTTAATTGTTCTACTCCCGATACTTCAAAGACCCACAAAAAACTAATTACCTAGTCATCAGCCTAAAGAGTTAAGTGATCTAGCCTCTTATTATCCATCATATCTAAAAATTCACCACCACCTCGGGCAACGCAAGTAAGCGGCTCTTCGGCTAAAATAACCGGAAGTCCAGTTTCGTGAGACAGCAAACGATCGAGGTCTTTTAATAAAGCGCCACCGCCAGTTAAGACAATGCCGGCTTCTGCGATATCAGAAGCAAGTTCAGGGGGAGACTGCTCAAGTACTCGCTTCACCGCTTGAACAATTCCAACTAATGGCTCTTGCAAAGCTCCCAGAATCTCATCGCTAGAAAGCGTAAATCGCTTAGGTACTCCCTCAGCAAGATTGCGACCTCGAACCTCGATCTCTCGAACTTCTTTGGCTAAATAGGCTCCGCCTATTTCCATCTTAATTCGCTCAGCAGTGGTATCACCGATGACGCTGCCATACTCACGGCGCACAAAATTAACAATCGCTTCATCAAAACGATCACCACCGATGCGGACAGAATCAGCAAACACGACACCACTCAGCGATAGAATAGCGATTTCAGTCGTACCACCACCGATATCTACAACCATGGAGCCAATCGCCTCATCAACGGGCAATCCGGCACCAATCGCAGCTGCCATGGGCTCTTCGATCAAAAATACCTCTCGAGCACCAGCACTATATGCCGACTCTTTGATCGCTCGAGTTTCGACTTCTGTGGCCATACAGGGCACGCAGATAAGAACTCTTGGGCTAGGGGGAATGAAACTTTTGATGTGCACTTTCTTAATAAAATGCTGCAACATTTTTTCGGTCACTTGGAAGTCTGCGATAACGCCATCTTTAAGGGGTCGAATCGCTGTAATATTGCCCGGAGTTCTACCCAGCATACGTTTAGCATCAACACCAACAGCTTCAACAACCTTTTGCCCAAGATGCTGACGAATCGCCACCACCGAAGGCTCATTAAGCACAATACCCTTATCACGAACATAAATTAGCGTATTTGCGGTGCCAAGATCGATTGATAGGTCACTGGAAAACAAGCCACGAATTCTTTTTAACATTTAGAGGACTTCCTCAGTTACTTTTACTGCAATAAGTTTTGCAGAAAACTTGTTGTTTTTCGTTGTTTAACCGCTTTGGAGAGACGGACAAACATAATATCTAATAAGTGAGTTTAGCTGATCTTGAGAGAAACTTCCTATAACTATATTTAATTTACTTAATTTTACGTAGATGCTGATAAAATAAAGCTTTTATGGGGCGAACGCCTTAACCTAATATCACCATTATGGTAACTTATCGCACCTAACTAGTAGCGTATTGGCTAGGCGACACAGGATAGACTCAATAATTGTAATTCGCAGGCAAAAAAGATGATTATCAAACGAGAAGAAATTGAAAAGCTAGCGACTTTATCGCGTATTTCAATTGACGAAAAAACCATTACTGATGTTACAGAGCGATTGAGCAGCGTATTAGATTTAGTTGACCAACTAAAAACTGCTAACACTGATTCGGTACAGGGTATATCCCGACCATTTCAAGTGTCACAGCGTCTGCGCGAAGACAAAGTCACTGAAAGTAATCAGCGTGATAAATTCCAAGCAATAGCTCCGGCGACGGACAATGGCCTATTCACCGTCCCTAAAATGATCGATTAAATGAGTCGCTAATGCACAATTACACTATCGCCGAGTTGGTTAAAGGGCTTCAAAGTAAGCAATTCTCAAGTGTTGAATTAACTCAACATTTTTTAGCCCGTATCAGCCAGTTTAATGACCAATACAATGCCGTAATTACTGTTACCGCAGACCAAGCTCTGCAAGCAGCGCAGTTAGCGGATCAAAGACTGGCTATGGGTTCTGCACCCGCATTGTGTGGTGTACCTTTACTACACAAAGATATCTTTTGCACTAAGGGTGTACGGACAAGTTGCGGCTCAAAAATGCTGGACAACTTTATACCTCCCTATAACGCTACCGTTGTGGAAAATTTTGAGCAAGCCGGGGTTGTGATGCTGGGGAAAACGAATATGGACGAGTTTGCTATGGGCTCCTCCAATGAAACTAGCTTTTATGGGCCGGTTAAAAATCCTTGGGCCACTGATTGCGTGCCCGGAGGGTCATCAGGAGGTTCAGCTGCAGCCGTTGCTGGAAGACTAGCACCCGGAGCAACAGCGACCGATACCGGCGGCTCTATTCGCCAACCGGCGGCGCTTTGCGGTATTAGCGGGTTAAAGCCAACCTATGGCCGAGTATCTCGCTGGGGCATGATTGCCTTTGCTTCAAGCTTAGATCAGGCAGGCCCTATGGCCCGCACAGCAGAAGACTGCGCATTACTTCTAAACTGCATGGCTAGCTTCGATGATAAGGATTCCACCTGTGTTGACCGTGACGTTCCCGACTACAGCGCCTCATTGAATAAATCAGTAAAAGGCTTGCGCATTGGCGTTCCTAAAGAATACTTTTCAGAGGGCTTGCACCCAGGGACTGAGGCGGCCGTAAAGAAAGCCTTGGCTGATCTGGAAGCCCAAGGCGCTGAATTAGTTGAAATAAGTCTACCCAATTCTGACCTTTCTGTACCTGCATATTATGTCATTGCCCCAGCCGAAGCATCAGCCAACTTATCTCGTTTTGATGGTGTGAAATATGGCTACCGCTGCGAGAATCCAAAAGATTTACAGGATATGTATTGCCGGACTCGCTCTGAAGGTTTCGGCGAAGAGGTTCAGCGGCGCATATTAATTGGCACCTATTGCCTGTCTGCCGGTTACTACGATGCCTACTATGGTAAGGCGCAGCAGGTACGTAAGCTTATCGAACAAGACTTTGTTAATGCATTTAATGACGTCGACCTTATCGTGGGGCCCACCTGCCCTTCGCCAGCCTTTAAATTTGGTTCTAAAGGCGATGATCCGGTAGCGATGTACCTAGAAGATATTTATACCATTGCAACTAACCTAGCTGGGTTGCCAGGCATGTCAGTGCCCTGTGGAATGGTTGAGGGGAAACCGGTTGGGTTACAGATTATAGGCAATTATTTTGACGAAGCGCGCATGCTAAACCTTGCCCACCAATTCCAGCAAGTAACCGACTGGCACACACAGGCGCCGGAGGGGATTTCATGAACTGGGAAACCGTCATCGGACTTGAAGTCCATGTGCAACTAGCGACTAAAACTAAAATATTTTCTGCAGCAAGCACCAGTTTTGGCGCTGAGCCCAACACTCAAGCCTGCGCTATTGACTTAGCAATGCCGGGCACCCTGCCGGTACTAAACGAGCAAGCTGTGCATTACGCGATCATGTTCGGGTTGGCTATCGATGCTGAGATCGGAAAAACTTCTGTATTTGAGAGAAAGAATTACTTTTACCCTGACCTACCAAAGGGTTATCAGACTACTCAACTCGAGAAGCCTATAGTGGGGCGAGGCGCTGTAGCGATTCAATTGGCAGATGGCAGCACGAAATCTATTCGCATCCACCATGCCCATCTCGAAGAAGATGCTGGAAAGTCAGTCCATGAAGGCGATCTACCTCATGGGTCATCAGGTGTTGATCTTAACCGCGCCGGGACGCCATTAATTGAAATAGTCTCTGAACCCGACATGCGCAGTATCGAAGAGGCCGTTGCCTTCGCTAAAAAACTACACAGTATTGTTACATCAATTGGCATCTGTGATGGCGAAATGTCTCAAGGCAGCATGCGTTTTGACGTCAATGTATCGGTGCGCCCAATGGGTACTACCAAACTGGGAACTCGAACCGAAACGAAAAACCTAAACTCGTTTAAGTTTATGGAAGAAGCTATCGAAAAAGAAGTAGAACGACAAATTGACGTGATTGAAGATGGCGGCACAATAAGACAAGAAACACGCTTGTACAATGGAGATACTAAGGTTGCAAAGGCCATGCGTAGCAAGGAAGAAGCGAATGATTATCGCTATTTTCCCTGCCCAGATCTTTTGCCGGTGATTGTTAGCGACGAAACTATTGAGGCATTGCGCCGCGCGCTCCCTGAACTGCCTGATGCAAGGCAAGCGCGCTTTGTAGAGCAATATGCTCTATCCACATACGATGCAGGTGTTCTTAGTAGTGACGCCAGTACAGCAAGTTTTTTCGAAACCGTAGCCACCCATTGCGGAAATCCAAAACTAGCCGCTAACTGGACAATGGGAGAGCTGAGCGCAGCGCTCAATAACGCAGGCCTTGGCTTTGCTGACAGCCCCGTTTCTGCCGATCAACTCGCAGGAATGGTAGCGCGCATTGCTGATAACAGTATTTCCGGAAAAATGGCCAAGCAGGTGTTCGAGGCTATGTGGCAAGGCGGAGGTAATGCCGATGAGATTATCGATGCTAAAGGTCTAAAGCAGGTCACTGACAGTGGCGCTTTAGAAAAGATTGTTACTGATGTTTTAGACTCAAACCCAACCATGGTTGAAGATTTTATCAATAGCGATGAAAATAAACGCAAGAAAAAACTGGGCGGCTTTATGGGGCAGATAATGAAGGCTTCAAAAGGCCAGGCTAATCCGCAACAGGTTAATCAAATATTGCTGCAGAAGCTTAATGAACTTTTATAGCCTTAAGCGTCTTTACCCATGAAGATCACCGCGTTTTCCGAAGGTTGCGGTGCCGTTGTAACTGACCTGCAGTTAGCTAACTTAACCAATGATGCGTTGGTCGAACTGCGTGCGGTTTTTGCGGAATATGGCCTGCTATTTTTTCGTAACCAAGATTTGACGCCAGACCAACACTTGGAATTTGCCGAACGCTTTGGCCGTATTGTCATCAACAAATTCTTTAAACCGACGACTGAATTTCCACAGATAGCCGAAGTGCGCAAAGAGAAAACCCAGCAAACTAACATTGGTGGCGGGTGGCATACAGACCATTCTTATGATGCCATTCCTGCTATGGGGTCAATTTTAGTGGCTCGCACCTTGCCAAAGACAGGGGGCGACACTCAGTTTGCTAATCTCGCGGCGGCCTACGATGCTCTGCCTGAAGACCTTAAAAATCGTATCGAAAACTTACGAGCGGTGCATTCAAATACTCACCTCTATGGTGAAAATGGACTATACCGACTGACTGACCTATCTGAACAATTGGGTGGTATGGATCGTGTTGGCGATGCGACCCATCCTGTTGTAATAATTCATCCGGAGAGTGGTCGCAAGGTGCTCTATGTAAATCCTGGTCATACTATTCAGTTTGAAGGCTGGGACTTTACTGAAAGCCGCGCCCTACTGGATGAACTCTATGGACATGTCGTTCAACCCCAATTCACCTGCAGCTTTAACTGGTTGCCCGGTTCGGTTACCTTTTGGGATAATCGATGCACGTGGCATCAGGCCAACAATGACTACCAAGGTCAGGTGCGACTGATGCATCGTATTACGCTGGCAGGATCTGCCTTAACTGCAGCCTAAGTCTACTTATGCCTGCTATACGTAAAAAGGCCGACCTGCCTACTAAAATTTGCCCCGCTTGCGAGCGCCCTTTTACCTGGCGTAAGAAATGGGAACGCAGTTGGGACGAGGTTCGATTTTGCTCGATACGCTGCAAAGCAACGTCTCACAAAAAATCAACATAAGACACGAACTATGACTTCAGCTACTCACAACACAAATATTCTAATTATTGGTGCCGGTCTTGCCGGTTTAAGCGCCGCAAATGACCTCCAGCGCTCAGGTTATAAAGTACTAGTGGTGGATAAGGGTCGAGGTTTAGGTGGGCGTCTCGCAGGCCGCAGAATAGGGAATGCTACCTTTGATCATGGCGCGCAATTTATGACCACTCGACACTCGAGGTTTGTCGAGGAGGTTAATCGGTGGGTAGATGCCGGTGTGGCCGAACAATGGTACGCCAGTGTTCCCGGACAACCCAATAGTCACATAAGATACCGAGGTGCTCCCACCATGACCGCGATTGCCAAAAATATGGCGGAGGGCATGGATATTCTGAGGGCCGCTAGAGTCACTCATGTTGCCCAATCAGATAAAATCTGGATAGCAACACTTGATAATGGCGCGACTATTTCTGCTGACGCGATGCTGATCACCTCACCCGTCCCCCAAACTATTAAGTTACTCGCAACAGGTAATATCCAACTGCCCAAAGATAAGTGTGATCGTCTAAATCATATTGTGTACGAAAGCTGTATCGCGGTGATGGCTGTTTTAGATAGCCCCAGTAAAATTCCACCACCAGGAGCCTTAATGCTGGCGGGCGGGCCCATTGCTTGGATCGGGGATAATCAGCAAAAAGGGGTGTCCAGTATTCCTGCGGTGACTATTCATAGTAGTGGTGAATTTAGCGCAAAAAATTTCGAGAATGATCACCAAACTGTGGCCCAAAAATTGTTAGCCTTAGCTCAGCCTCTAATCGGAGCCAAGGTCATTGAACACCAAATTCACGGTTGGCGTTACAGCAAGCCACTCGTCATGGATGAGCATCGCTACATGTTAGCCAGTGAGGGCACTGGCCTACCCCCTCTTGCATTTGCAGGGGATGCCTTCGCTGGCCCGCGAGTCGAAGGGGCTGTCTTATCAGGCTGGGCCGCAGCAGAGGCCCTAGTAAATTGCCGGTTCAAGGGAATTGACTAGACCGCATACCGGTATTGACGGTTATAATAGACAGTCGAATTAATAATAAAAGTCCTCTTTTTATGCTCATAAACTCCGAACTACAAACTCGCAGTAATTCAAAGTGCGAGCTTTGCGCTGCCACAGACCAGCTTAGTGGTTACCCCGTAGCACCCTATGACGACGAGTCGACAGAGCATAATATTGTGGTCTGCGATACCTGCAACGATCAACTGACTGACCCAGATAGAACCGATGTAAACCATTGGCGCTGCTTAAACGATAGTATGTGGAGTCAAGTGCCCGCGGTTCAGGTTGTGGCCTGGCGCAAGCTCAACCTACTTAGACTGGAAGGCTGGCCCCAAGACCTGCTCGACATGCTGTACATGGAAGATGAGGTCTTGGCCTGGGCAAAATCAGTCTTCGGTGACTCTGACGGATCCTCTATCACGCACAAAGACAGCAATGGCACTTTCCTCGCCGCAGGTGATACAGTAACGCTAATAAAAGATTTAACCGTTAAAGGAGCAGGCTTTACCGCCAAACGAGGCACTGCGGTGCGCAATATTTCTTTGGTGGAAAATAACCCCAAACAACTAGAAGGCCGAGTCAACGGCACACAAATTGTGATACTCACTGAATTCGTAAAGAGGGCTAACTAAATGGACAAAACAGAACAACAACTTCGCGTAGAACTTGCAGCCTGCTACCGAATTTTCGATTACATGGGTTGGACCGAACTTATTTACAACCACATTACGGTTAAACTACCTGGCGACCAAGAGCATTTTTTGATCAATCCCTACGGACTTCACTATAGCGAAGTCAAAGCCTCTAATCTGGTTAAGGTGGATATCCAAGGTAATATAGTTGAAGAGACAGACTACGCAGTGAACCCTGCAGGAATAATTATTCATACGGCCATTCACGGCGTAAGGCATGACGTAAAGTGTATTACTCACACTCATACGAACGCTGGTATGGCGGTAGCTTGCTCCCAAGAAGGATTACGCAATGACAATTTTTACTCTGCACTGTTACACAATCGAGTGGCGTACCATGACTTTGAAGGCATTACCGTTATGGACGATGAAAAGTCCCGGTTAATTGCTAATCTCGGGGACAAAAGCATGTTGATACTCCGTAACCACGGTTTGCTAACTTGCGGCAGGTCGATTCCCGAGGCGTTTCATAATATGTGGGCGCTCCAAAGGTCATGTGAAGTTCAAGTCGCAAGTGATGCTTCTGGCAAGGCTCTTATCCCAGTAGGGGATGAGATCATAGCCAAAGCCGAACAACTCATGTCTATGCAGTCTGTAGGCGGGCCAGCGGGAGAGTTGGAGTTTAAAGCTTTAGTACGCATTATCGATAAGATCGACCCAACCTACAAAGACTGAAGATTGACCAGCCAACTGAAGGATAAATATCGTGCAGATAAAAACTCATTTAACCATTCTGTGCACGCTTGTACTGCTGGCTGCTTGTGAAAATGCCTCTGTGCCGCAACAGGCAATTACCTCTGAAAATGGGTTTACCGATGTCTCCGGTGTGAAACTGAAGGTGGGTTTGCCAGCACCCGATTTTACCCTGCAATCCCTAAATGGTGACTGGGTGAAACTTTCCCAGTTGCGTGGCACCAAGGTTTTAATGATTTTCTATCGCGGCCACTGGTGCCCATTCTGTATCGGCCATTTACAAGATATTCAAAGCATGTTGCCGGAACTCGAAAAACGCGGCTATCAAGTACTGGCTATTAGCCCAGAGGACGCAGGCGGTATGCAGAAAGTGGCTGATCGAATGGACCGGCCCTATCAGTTTCTGTCCGATGCTAATCTCGAAGTAACGGATTTATATGGCATTCGTCGCGATGAAGAACTACCCCACCCGGCCATCATATTGCTCGATGACCAAGGCGTAGTGCAGTGGTTCTATATTGGTGAAGACTATAAACAGCGACCCAGCTCGGCGCAGTTGCAACAAGTATTAGACCGCCTAAATCCCTAACAAAACCTTTTAGTAAAATGCCCCTGCAAAGGGGCATATAAAGTACAGCGAATTAGTTGTTAAAACCCTACTCGTTTTTAGTCTACTTACTTCATTAAATCTCGCGAAATAATCAGTTTCATGATCTCGTTGCTACCACCATAGATTCGTTGCACACGCGAATCAGCAAAGGCACGACAAACTGGGTATTCCCACATGTAACCCCAGCCACCATGAAGCTGCAAACATTCATCAGCGACCTTGCATTGCAGGTCAGTCGTCAATAATTTAAGTTTAGAAGCAGTTACCGTATCTAGCTTACCGTCTAATAATAGTTCGGTGCAGCGATCAGAAAAGACTTCAGCACTGGTGACCTCTGCAGCCAATTCAGCCAGCTTAAACTGAGTATTTTGAAAGGATGCCACAGTAGTGCCAAAAGCCTTACGCTCTTTGGTGTAATTGACGGTAACTTCCATTATCGCTTGCGCATTCGCAACGGCGCCTACTGCAATGGACAGACGTTCTTGAGGCAAATCTTGCATCAGATAAATAAAGCCACGACCTTCTTCACCAAGTAGATTCCCTTTAGGTACTTTGACATCTTGGAAAAAAAGCTCTGAAGTATCCTGCGCTTTTAAACCCAACTTTTGAAGATTTTTGCCTCTGCTAAATCCAGGCAGATCCGCCTCCACCAAAAATAAACTAATACCTTTAGAGCCTGCGCTGGTATCTGTTTTTGCTACCACAATCACTAAGCCTGCTTTCTGGCCATTAGTAATAAAGGTCTTAGAACCATTAAGAATATAATGATCGCCCTCAAGCACTGCTGTAGTCTTAATGCCCTGTAGATCAGAACCTGTTCCCGGCTCTGTCATAGCTATCGCAGTAATCAACTCACCAGAGACACAGCGTGGCAGATACTTTTTCTTTTGATCTTCATTGCCGTAACGGACAATATAGGGCACTGAAATATCATTGTGCAATGTCCAGCCCAAACCAGAACAGCCAGAGCGGCCAATCTCTTCATTGACGATGCAGTTATAGCGAAAATCTGTGTCAACGCCGCCATACTCCTCCGGCACCATTGGGCACAAAAAACCCTGCTCGCCCGCTTTTAGCCAGATCTCATCACTGACCATACCATCTTTCTCCCACTGTTCATGATGTGGCATAGCTTCGGTTTCAAGAAACTTACGCACAGAGTCACGGAACATCTGGTGATCAGAATCATATAGCTGTCTTGGGATCATAATTTTTACTCTAGGTAATTTGTTCGAAAGTTTAACAATCTAAGTGACTCAACACTGAAACTTTAGTGACTAGGGCGTTCTAGATAAACCGGAGAGGTGTAGGGTCCTTATCTATTGATACAAAATAGACATCCAATGCAGAGTAATCAATATTTATATTAGGCTCAGTTGATAAACGCAACGTCAGCTGAGTAATAGTGCGCTTATCATTCAATGATTGCTTAAAAATGCGAGCTCTATAGAAAAAATGGCACGCTTCAGGATCCAACTCAGTGCATTTAGCCGACTGAATCTCGATAATTTACAGTGACACCAGACAGCTAGAGAGTTCTGCACCGCAGCCACCAATATTCTAGATAGCCGCTGAGTCGTTAAAAATAACTACCGCTTAAAACAAAACCACAAACTCCAAATCCTACCGTCCAATAAACGTTACTAGTTTTATAGGCGGCGATTGTAGCGGCCACACCACCCCAGAGGTAAGGGTTAGATGTAGCCCAGTTAAATTGCTGGTCGTGAATAAAAATAATAGGTAGGCAGATAGCACTTAAGACCGCTGGGGCGCTATAGCTTAGTAATTGTTTTATGTTGGGCCCAAGTCGGACTGGCAGCCTGCCCTCGAGAAATAAATAGCGGGTGGTGAAGGTGATGGCTGCCAACAGCAATATCGTGATAAATGTCATTTCTCTAACCGCCATCTTTGAGTGGCAAAGCCCGCAACCATGCCCAACAAAGCGGCGCTGACTAACCCTAGGTCGAATTCATACACAGAGAAAACTAAAGAGCTACACGCCGACACTAGGACACAAACAAAAGTGGGAAGATTTTTTATCTCAGGCACCACCAAAGCAATAAAGGTTGCGGCTATCGCAAAGTCGAGGCCAAGGTCTGTTAAATCTGGAAGTGCAGAGCCTGCGAAGATACCCAGCGCTGTCCAAACATTCCACGCCAGATAGAAACTACCTCCAGCGCCGAGGGCATAATACAAACGAAACCGATTTTTATAGGCATGGCGATGACCAGACAGAGAAAATAGTTCGTCTGTAAGTAAAAAGCCAAGCCCCAAACGCCACCTAAGGGGCTTAACTTTGAGCTTTTCACGCAGAGTCAGGCCGTACAAAAAATGTCGTGAGCTGATCACTAAGGCGCTAAATAAAATGGTAACAAGCGGTGCCTCGTCAGCCATTAACTCGACAGTGACGATCTGAACCGCGCCACCGTAAATAACCGCACTAAACATTTGAGCTTCAACCCAGCTGAAGCCTCGCTGTACCGCTAGAGAACCGAAAAGTACGGCCCAAGGTAGTACCGCCAGACTCAATGGCAGCATGTCAACGGCACCTTTGCCCGCCGCGATAAAAAGTCCTTTACGGCGACTAATCATTAAATTTTTAAGCCTGTCATTATGTGTTTAATAAACAGTGGCTAAACAAACTTACGAATCAGCCAGTTAGGAAGAATATAAAACAGCCCTGCAACAACAACCCAGCGTTTGGTTATGTAAACGTGACCTTTTTTATTGATAATCGCCTTCACTATCTGAGTCACTGCCTTTTCAACTGGTGCTGTCCACATAGGTTTGGTCTCTAGCATGGGTGTATCGATAAAACCTGGCTCAACCGTCGTAATAGTGATGGGCAATCTAGAACGAGCCGCTCGTGACCGCATGCCGTTGAGATAACTTGAAACAAAGGCTTTGGTAGCATGATAAGTAAGCGCTAAACCACCCGAAAAATGTGCTGCGACCGACGAAACTCCTACAAGGTGCCCACCACCGCGCTGGACAAAATAATTCATTGCGTCCATCGACATAGCAGTAAATCCACGCACGTTGACGTCAATCATTTCGCTCTCAATATTCCAGTCAAGTTGCTTCTCGGAGGCACCCACACCCGAATTGACCACAATTAATTCTACATCGCCCATCTGAACAATTAAGTCTGCTAGTTGAGTACGTGCGGCATCTGCGTCGATGAGATCGATTGTCTGAACAAAATGATCCCCTGGTAATAAGTGGCTAAGCTCAGTCAAACAGGCCTCTCTTCTCGCCATCAAACCTAATTGATAACCCAAAGCAGCCAACTGTATGGCAAGTTCATAGCCAATGCCTGAGCTAGCGCCAATAATAATTGCTCGCTTCATAGGTCCTTCCTTTTTTTAGAGCATGCAGTCTAGCGACTAGAAGAGTAACAGGAAAGAACCCATTAACCACTCTTTCAATGGATTGAGGTGGTCACGGCTTTAAATGATGCTTTTATTGCTTTTATCTGAGTCTCTATTTTCAAACAATAAGTATTCTGCCCGGCCTTTAGACAGCAATTGTCCTCTGTCTATTTCAAAGTAGTCAATTAACTTATTAAGATCTCGCTGAGACCGAGGATGAATAGTGCCTTGGATGCCTAAACCTTCATGTTCAGTTAAGTTGCTTTTATCAATAATACCGTATCGACAAAACGGGAGTTGATTGCGTGAATCACGCGTGCCAATTACGTAACCACTGGTTGAATGATTAATGTGCGGCTCTAGAGCGTCTATTAGCGCCTTAATCATAGCGTCACTAAGATAATTAAAAAGGTCCCAAAATAAACAGATATCAACCTTGATATCTACATCTAAATTTAAGGCCTTAGTCATTTTGGCCACTAATTCTTGATGGCTTAAATCCGAATCTGGGCAGGTAATAAACGGTTCATTGTGTAGATCAACAAAACTGAGCCTGCACCTGAAATGACTAAAAAAACCAACCGTAGAAGATGAAGCATGTCCCATATCAAGGACAACAAGACGTTTCTCAAGGTCTAATCGCTTAAATGCTGTTGGCAATAAATTACTTGGTAAAACTGACATCGCTTATGATTACTCTACTGCGCTTGGGAGTGTTAGACACTCAGGAATAATTAATGGTTAGGACGCTTTTTTCACCCTAGCTCTACCGGGCCTTAAGGTGGCGTACGTTAACACTAGACAGTAATTCGACTTGCGCGGGCTGATCAGGATCCATTTCGATACTGCCTTTGAACTTAGCGCCGTCTTCCAACGTGACCCTAGGTGATTCAATATTACCGATAATGTTTCCCGACGCTGAAATCACAACATTTTGGTTGGCGCTAATATCACCGCTAACTGACCCTTCTACCAAAATCACGCTAGCATGGATATCGCCTTTGACTACCCCTGAATCACTGACTCTAACCTGATGGTCTCCCGCGGTTATGCTACCCTCAATCAAGCCGTCAACGACAATATCTTCGCGACTTACGATCTGACCCTGCATCTTCACACCAGCGCCAATGATAGCTCGAGGTGGAGATTGAGATGCTTGCCCTGCACTCATAACATCCATATTTTCAGGCGCTGATTTAGACCTATTCGTCGCTAAAGCTCGTGCTACTAATTTTTTATATTTCTTATAAAACATCACACCTACCTATTAAATGGCTCTTCGGCTATTTCATGTTTTTCACATCTGACCCGTGATCTAAACACAGCTTTCTATGCTGTTTCATATTTTTTCTGAATTAACTATTTTCCGGCTCTAACTCCTCTTGATACTCCAACCACTGTTCCTCACAGTTAGACAGCCTTTGTTTCATCTCTATCTGGCCTGAAAGGCAGCTGTTAAGTTCTGTCTTTTTCTCCTCTTTGTAAATATCCTCGTCCGCCAACTGATTCTCTATTTGAGCCAGTTCAGACTGTAATTGAGTCATTAAAGTTTCAAGCTGACGAATCTTTTTTGTAATTGGCGCTATTCTTTCTCGGTTTTGCGCTGCTTTTTGGCGAGCTACCTTTTTGTCTTCTGCTGGCTCAAGTACTGGCGAAGGTTCAGCATTGATATCTCTCACAAAGTTTTTTAACCAAACCTGATAATCTTTTAGGTCTCCCTCAAATTCGCACAATGTCCCATCGGCAACTAAATAAAATTCATCAACGGTATTACGTAACAAGTGGCGATCGTGAGATATCACTAACAGTGCTCCCTCATAATTTTGAAGAGCCATCGTTAAGGCATGACGCATTTCAATATCGAGGTGGTTAGTCGGCTCATCGAGGAGCAATAAATTGGGTTTTTGCCAAACGATCAAAGCTAATGCTAAGCGCGCTTTTTCACCCCCAGAAAAGTCCTTAATGGGATTTAAGGCTTTATCATTATGAAAGTCAAAACCACCCAGGAAGTTTCTGATCGCCTGATCAGTCGCAGAGGGACTGATTCGCTGAATGTGCAGTAAAGGGCTTGCCTGGAGATCCAATACTTCTAATTGGTGTTGGGCAAAATAGCCAATACGCACATTATCGCCATAAACACGCACGCCTTCGATTAGAGCAAGATCACCAGTAAGGCTGCTAATTAAAGTCGACTTGCCTGCCCCATTGGGCCCTAGTAATCCAATGCGTGTGCCGGGTTGTAAATCAAGATTAACATTACTTAGTACCTTTTTGCCTTGGTGTCCAAGAGTTGCCATGCTGAGGTTAACCAGAGCACTGTAGGCTTCTTTTGGAGACGAAAAATTGAAGTAGAACGGCGAGTCGACGTGAGCAGGTGCGATATCTTCCATACGCTGTAACTCTTTTAACCGGCTCTGAGCCTGTTTGGCTTTAGACGCCTTATAACGAAAGCGAGCGACAAAGGCCTCGACATCTTTTTTACGTTTTTGCTGTTTTTCGTAACTTGCTTTTTGCAAGGCCAAGCGCTCGCTTCGCACTCGCTCAAAGGCTGAGTAATTCCCTTTATAGGTAATAGATTTTTGATGCTCAATGTGCACAATACGTGACACAACATTATCTAAAAAGTCACGGTCATGGGAAATGATCAGCAGCGTGCCGCTGTAACTTTTTAACCAGCTTTCAAGCCATAGGGTTGCATCTAAGTCTAGATGATTGGTCGGCTCATCAAGTAAAAGTAAATCAGATGGGCTCATTAGGGATTGGGCTAAATTCAAACGAATACGCCAACCACCAGAAAAGCTGTTCACCGGCCGACCAACCTCGGATTGATGAAACCCCAACCCATGAAGTAGTTGCTCCGCACGATAGTGGGCATCAAACCCATTAATACCGTCCATTTTTTCATAGGCATCTGCCAACTTGTGGTCATCCCCACTGGCTAGCGCCTGTTCAACCATCTGTTCAATGTTTCGTAATACCGGGTCACCGTCGAGCACGAAATCTAAAACATTACGCTCCGAGGTAGCAAGCTCTTGGGCCATATGGGCAATACACCATTGAGACGGAATAGCAAAATTGCCTGAATCAGGGGTTACCTCTCCAAGAAGGAGTTTAAATAAACTAGACTTACCACTGCCATTAGCACCAATAATACCAATATGTTGGCCCGGATGAACCGTCAGTTCTGCCTCACTAAGTAATACTTTTGTACCGCGACGCATTTCGATATCTGTTAATGAAATCATATTTTTAGTTTAACCACTCTCTACTCAAACCCAAGAAAGCCGCCAGATTGATGACCCCATAATTTAGTGTATACGCCATTTTGCGCAATCAATTGCTGATGAGTCCCCTCCTCAACTATCTTACCCTCATCAAACACAATCAAACGATCCATTGCAGCGATAGTTGAAAGCCGATGTGCAATAGCAATAACCGTCTTACCCTCCATTAATTGATAGAGGCTCTGTTGTATCGTCGCTTCGACCTCTGAATCAAGGGCTGAGGTTGCCTCGTCTAGTACTAAAATAGGCGCATCTTTTAATAATACTCGCGCAATAGCAATGCGCTGACGCTGCCCTCCCGATAGTGTAATGCCGCGCTCGCCAACATGAGCATCGTAACCACGACGGCCTTCACTATCTCTTAAATTGAGAATAAATTGATGGGCTTGCGCTTTGGTTGCCGCATTAACCATTTGCTCTTCGGTGGCTTCGGGTTTACCAAACATGATGTTTTCTCTAACCGAACGATGTAACAAGGAATTGTCTTGAATGACCATCGCGATATTAGAGCGCAAACTCTCTTGTTTAACCTGGCTAATATCTTGTCCATCAATCGATATGGTGCCACATTGGATGTCATAGAAACGTAAAAGCAAACTCACCAAACTAGATTTTCCAGCACCACTGCGCCCGACAATGCCAACCTTTTGGCCTGCTGGAATAACTAAATTTAACCTATCAAATACAGTCTCCTCAGGATTATATTCAAAGCCAATATTGTCAAAATGGATTTTGCCGTCAGTCACATCCAAAGTAGTGGCCTCATCGCTGTCTACCACCGTGCTGGGGACTGAGAGCGTGTTAATACCATCCTGAACCGTACCTATATTTTCAAAAAGGCTGCTAATTTCCCAAAGTATCCAGTGTGACATTCCCGTTAATCGAATGGCTAAACTCATTACAATTGCTATAGCACCAGGGGTAATGTCACCCTCAATCCAAAGATAAATCCCGAGTGCCACAGTAGAGAACACCAACAGCATGTTAAGTGTCCATAGGGCGATATTAAGTTTGGTTACCAACCGCATCTGCGGATGCACTGTGTCAAGAAATTCGCTCATGCCATCACGAACATACTCTGACTCCCTAGTGTTATGGGAGAATAGTTTCAACGTAACAATATTAGTGTAGCTATCAACAATTCTTCCGGTCATCAGGGAACGAGCATCTGCTTGAACCATGGCTATTTTTTTCATTTTCGGCACAAAGTACCGCTGTATGCATACATATAAGCACAACCATATGACCAGAGGCGCACAAAGGCGCGGGTCGGCATTTGCTACCAATACCAATGCTGTGGCTATATAAATAACCACAAACAACATCACATCAAGGAGCTTCATTACCGTGTCACGGACGGCAAGCGATGTCTGCATTACTTTAGTCGCAATACGTCCACTAAATTCATTCTGAAAAAAACCATAACTTTGATTCAATAAATATCGATGAGCCATCCAGCGCACAGTCATCGGAAAATTACCCATCAACGTCTGGTGAACAACTAAAGAGCGCAACCCGTTCGCTACTGGAATTAGCACTAGCATAAAAACAGCCATCGCCACCAAGTAACCGCCAGACTGCTGCATAAAGTTTTCTGGATCTCTTGACGATAGCCAATCAACCACCTGGCCCAAAATACCAAACAAAAGAGCTTCGGAAATGGCGGTGATCGCAGTTAATCCCGCCATTAACAATAGCCAAGGCTCCATTCCTTGGGTGTAATGACGGCAAAATTGATAGACGCCCCGAGGTGGACGCTGAGCTAACTGTTTCGGAAAGGGGTCGACTAACCGCTCAAAAAAACCAAACATCTAATATCCTTGGGGAGCCTTTTGGGCTCATGGATGGGTGCTATTGCGAATGGTTGCCATGATAACAACTAAACTCGCAAAGCTAGAGAAATAGATCGCCTATTAGCTAAAGATTGATGAAATTTCTAGTCTCTTCGCTTCCATCCCACACTGGATACTTAGCCATGGCGTTTAAAAAGAGCTCAGAATCAAGGAGGTGCTGTAACCAAGTCTGTAATAAGGGATAACAGCTTTGATCAAACCAGTCTTTGTCCACAAACGCGAACTGCCTGATAAAAGGAAAGATTGCTATATCAACCAAACTTAATTGGTCAGACAGTAAAAATTGATTTGCCCCCAGTAAGACTTCTAACTGCTGTAAAAACTGTTCAGCCTCAGAACGATGCTCATGTTGCGGTTTTTCCGGGGATCTCTGCCAGTATTTATACCCATCCAGCGCCTGCTTAAACATGCCATCGTTAAGCTCAATTAAATTTGTGCCAGACTGAGAAAGATGACCACAGAGTCTAATATCCAATTTATTTAAATGACTAGGTGCCTGATCAAAGGCCCACCTGATGATATCTAAACTTTCATCCAATACTGTGCCACCTGGCAACACCAGAACTGGGACTGTGCCCTTTGAAGATGCTGCCAACATAGCGTTGGGTTTATTTGATAATAAGACTTCTCGCAACTCCACAGCTGTGCCACAGTAGTTGATGACCATTCTAGCTCGAATTGCATAAGGACAGCGGCGAAATGAGTAAAAAACTGGTAAGTCATTAACTTGCATTGGAGCCTGCACATTCCGTAGTAAGATGCTAACTATAAAACAGCACATTGGGAAAACATACTAACAATGATGACAAAATCGTTTGATCTAATCATTTACGGCGCTAGTAGCTTTGTTGGGCAGATACTCACTCACTATCTAGTTGAGCACATTGGTGTTAATAAAGACGTACGCTGGGCTATTGCCGGCCGATCTTCATCAAAACTCCAACAGCTAAAAGAATCGCTTGGCGCCGTGGGCGCAGATCTACCCATGATTATTGCCGATGCGGCCGACGGAGATGCCCTAGCCAGCATGTGTCAATCCACCCGCGTCGTTGTCACTACGGTGGGCCCCTATGCTCTCTATGGCGAACCCCTGGTTAAAGCCTGTGCAGAAAATGGCACTGACTACTGTGATCTCTGTGGAGAAGCCTACTGGATAAAGAAAATGATTGTTAAATATGCTGAATCGGCAAAAAAATCTGGTGCTCGACTGGTCAGCTGCTGTGGGTTTGATTCAATTCCCTCCGATCTAGGTGTCCATTTTTTGCAGCAAAAAGCCAAGCAACGTTTTGGTTTGTTTTTCAACGATGTAAAACTTTCTGTTAACGCTATTAAGGGCGGCGCATCCGGAGGCACGCTTGCAAGCATGATTGAAGCGGTAAAAGCGGCCATGAAGGATTCGACTCTGCGCAAAGACATGAATAATCCCTACTCCCTCTGCCCAGAGAACCCCGATCTTAAATATGCTCAAATCAGTATTAAAGGTCCATTTTTCGACCAAGACATCCAGCGCTGGGTCGCACCCTTTATTATGGAAGCGATCAACGCTCGGGTCGTTTTGCGCTCAAACATGTTGCTCGACCTGCCCTATGGGGAGAACTTTATGTATCGAGAACAAATGGTTTCCGGGGCCGGTCTCAAGGGTCGGCTTACGGCGTTAGGTTTGACTCTTGGTCTTGGTCTCTTTGCATTGAGTGTTGTGGTTTCACCGATACGTAAATTGATGGAGCGCTTTGTGTTGCCTAAACCAGGTGAGGGGCCCAGCCCAGAAGCCCAACTAGCCGGATACTTTGACGTCAGCCTGCTAGGAAAAAATATTCAGGGGAAAACCTTACAGGTAAAAGTAACCGGCGATAGAGACCCTGGATATGGCTGCACAGCCAAAATGCTGGCACAGGCAGGTTTATCCTTAGCGTTCGATTTCACTGAGGAAGAAAAAGTAGGTGGATTTTGGACGCCAGCAACGGCGATGGGAGACAAGCTCATAGATCGCCTAACGAAGCATGCAGGCATGACCTTTGAGATTGAGTAGAAGATTAAATCAGACCGAATCCGCACAAAAAAAGGCCCGACTATTGATCGGGCCTTTTGATTAGCAGTGACTCTTTATCACTCAGTAATACGATCCTTAATCACCATCAGGACTATCCCCAGAGCAGCGGCATTAACCATTACACTGAAATTACCCATAATCGCGCTGACATGTCCGCCGATGACCGGGAGGCCTCCAGCTGCACCAGATACGGCTGTGAGTGCCACAGCAAACACTAAAAAGAACATTCTGTTATCTTTGTCCGCCTGATCACTCATTATCCCCATAGCCAGCCCAAGGATCACGTGTACCAACCCTGCTTCAGGAATTGTCGCAAAGGCACCGATAACAGCTACGGCTAATACTAATAGTCTTACTATTTTTAATGGACTCATTTTAATACCCTCTATTTTATTAGTTTAATCTTATATTAGATCTAAACGGTCCCTTTGCAATAAGGACACCCTATAAACATAGCAGAATATTTTTAAGGAATAAAGGTCATCGACTTTAAATTAAAGTGGTCTTTAAAATACTAAAAAGGGCCATTGGCAGGTGGTTTTTGAGCTAACGAGAGGTTTTTCTAAGGCTACTTATATTAAATTATTAGTACAGACAATGATCTTTACGGAAAATCTGGACGATAAGCTGGCGTGAACTCTAAGAGGATTGTGCCTTAAGTAAAAAAGGCATCTTTTCAGACACCTCAACTATTAGCGTTTCCAAATATTCGTTAGAAGCATTACAGCTACGATTACACCTAGTCCTGCTGAACCTAACGAGTCGATAACGCCTTGGACGTTTGCCATTATGCCGCCGAAAAATGGTACCTCGGGCCCGAACAAACCAGATATAAGAACCGCAACGGCAAGCACTGCGGCTAAAATCTCAGCTACTCCCCACAATTGCTTTTTTATCTTTTCAAACATTTTATACATGATGCGACCCCTTTAAACTTTAGGGAAAAAGGGACTCTAAGAGCCCCTTTCACTTAACTACTATAAAACTAGTCAGCGTTAGACATCAGCCATCCAGCAACAAGCAATCCTACTAAGCCTGCATCACCTAGCTGAGTTACTAAGTCCACTGCATTTCCTAAGACTGCTCCAACGAAAGGAACGTCGCCAAAAACCACACCAGCTGCCACACCCAAAACAATCAGAGACACTGTAAGACTAGTTAATTGACCTACCATTGCGCTTAATTTATCCATTTTCTGTTACCCCTTTTCTTTAATTTTAGTTGATTAAATTGCTGATTGCATGGTGTGTATACCAGCAAACATATGGAACATATCACGTTACGAGCAAGAAATGAAACCCTGTAAAGCACTGTTTTCTATTCATATTCCCATATTTTTCAGTTGTTTTTAGCGGTTTTTTTTACAAGATCTGATTCTCAGAGCGCCCGGTTTCCGTTAGAATGGTCGCCCATAGCCTCAGCAGATATGCCCTATTGCTAGGCTTTACTCCCCTAAAATGAGTCAATAACCTCCATGGCACAATACGTTTTCACAATGAACAAAGTGAGCAAAATCGTTCCGCCCAAGCGACAAATCCTTAAGGATATTTCTCTGTCCTTCTTCCCAGGCGCTAAAATAGGTGTTTTAGGACTTAATGGCTCGGGGAAATCGACCTTACTCAAAATAATGGCTGCGCTCGACACTGATATACAAGGCGAAGCACGGCCAATGCCTGGCATTAAAATTGGTTATTTAGCTCAAGAGCCTCTGCTTGACCCAGAGAAAAATGTACGCGGAAACGTCGAAGACGGCATAAGAGAAGCCGTTGATGCTTTAAGAGATCTAGATCAAGTCTATTTAGATTATGCAGAACCGAATGCTGATTTTGACGATTTAGCCAAAAAACAGGGTGAATTGGAGGCAATCATTGAATCTTGGGACGCACACAACCTAGATCACGCCCTTGACATAGCCGCAGATGCCTTGCGCTTGCCCCCTTGGGATGCCGATGTTACCTCCCTATCGGGTGGCGAAAAACGAAGAGTTGCGCTATGCCGGCTGCTACTTTCTCGTCCCGATATGTTGTTGCTTGATGAGCCGACTAACCACCTCGATGCAGAGTCGGTGTTTTGGTTAGAAAAGTTTTTAGAGGAGTATGCCGGCACAGTGGTAGCTGTAACACACGACCGGTACTTTTTAGATAATGTCGCAGGCTGGATTTTGGAACTTGACCGTGGCCACGGGATTCCCTACGAAGGTAATTACTCGGCTTGGTTGGAAGGTAAAAATCGTCGTTTACAGACCGAGTCAAAGCAAGAGATTTCACGCCAAAAGGCAATCAAGCAAGAATTAGAGTGGGTTAGACAAAATCCAAAAGGGCGGCAGGCGAAGAACAAAGCACGAATCGCCCGATTTGATGAACTGAACTCACAAGAATTTCAAGCACGTAATGAAACCAACGAAATTTATATCGCTCCAGGCGAGCGTCTAGGTGATAAAGTCATTGTCTTGGATAAGGTCAGTAAAGGGTTTGGGCAGGAGCTGCTAATTGATCAGCTTTCTTTGTCGATTCCTAAAGGCGCAGTCGTCGGTATTATCGGTGGTAATGGAGCAGGTAAATCAACCTTGTTTAGAATGATTGCTGGTACTGAGAAGCCCGATAGCGGGTCTATCACTCTGGGAGAGTCAGTAAAAGTAGCCTACGTAGAGCAGAGCAGGGATTCTCTGAATGATAATCACACCGTGTGGGAGGCTATATCAGGCGGGCACGATATTTTAAAAATTGGCAACTATGAGGTTTCCTCAAGAGCCTACGCTGGTCGCTTTAATTTCAGAGGCTCCGACCAGCAAAAGCGTGTTGGCCAATTATCCGGTGGTGAACGAGGCCGCTTACATCTAGCTAACACCCTAAAACAAGGCGCCAACGTCTTGCTTCTAGATGAGCCATCGAATGATCTTGATATTGAAACTTTGCGTGCGCTAGAAGAAGCAATTCTGTCTTTCCCCGGTTGTGTACTGGTTATTTCACACGACCGCTGGTTCTTAGATCGCATTGCTACCCATACTTTGGCTTATGAAGACAATGGCGACGTAGTACTCTTCGAAGGATGTTACAGCGCGTACCACGAAGATTTTGTTAAACGTAACGGTGGCGATGCGCAACCAACCAGAGTTAAGCACAAACGACTGAAAACCTAGATCGTTAATATTTAAGGATGAACCATGACTAGTATTTGGCATCGCAGGCCTGACCCGACGTTAATTGATCAAATGAGTAAGGGCACCATTGATGAACACCTCGGTATCAAAATTACAGATATTGGTGATGATTACATCACAGGTACAATGCCGGCTGATGCTCGTACCTTCCAGCCCTATGGTATTGTTCATGGTGGCGCTAACGTAGTCTTAGCGGAAACTCTTGGCAGTATTGCTGGTGCCCATGTTATTGACATGACCGCCATCCGGTGCATGGGTCAAGAAGTCAGCGCAACCCACTTACGTCCGGTCTCATCTGGTTTAGTAACAGGCACTGCGAAGCCAATTCATTTAGGTAGGCGTTCCCATGTGTGGGAAATTCGCCTGACTAACGATCAAGGTAAACTGACCTGTATTGCAAAACTGATATTGGCCATAGTCCCTAATTAACGGACGCTAATAAGCGTCGCCTTCAGCGATCACTTCACTCGTTTCTGCCTGCCACTGAAATAAATTCATTTCAACAAACACAAAGGCAACCAGCCACATAAAGGAATCCCAAAAATCAAGAAAATCACCCAGCAGCCCCCAATAGGCTGCTGCGAAAAAGAGCACACTGTATAGTCCCATTTTGATTATCTTGCTCATAGTGACGAGCCCTCCCTGCAGGCGCCCGCGCAGCTGCAGCCATACGTCCACTTCCAAAATCACCACAACAGCCATCCAGGTTGCAGAGTTAATCACATCCAACCAGGCCAACCATTGGATATCAACCCAGTCAGAGGTGCTGCCCAATATCTGCTGGCCATTTAGCTTAAACAGAGTCTGGTCGGCTAGAACTGTACAGCTATCTGTATCTAGTGACGGGTATTCATCTAGGCTCACTATGCTGGCATAGCCCTGCCCCACCATTGCGCAAAGATCATCAACAATAAAGGGAGAGATATTGTAAGTGAGTAGCATTTTGTTGAAATAACCGTAAAACGCGTAGCCAATAAAGCCATAACTAAATACTCGCAGGCTAATAAAGGTCACTTTTACATTGGTTTTACGCAATGTGTCATCCGCTAAAACTGAGGTTTCCAGTTCGAATAATAGCAACAACAAGACCCAGGCTGCAGTATCAATGGTGGCAGCGAAACCTTGGATAATATCAACCAGATTAATACCCTGACTAAAGGTTTGCTCAGTCGCCAGAAGTTCTTCTTGAAAAAATAAAACTATGTTAAACGCTAGCAGCGCATAAACAGTGTATTTAAAACTGCTGTATAGCATCGCCGTCTTTAAAGAATTAGTAGATGCCATTCTCAGCTCCGTATTTTTGCGTAAAATTGAAGGTGTTGGCCGGTAATGTAGCAACCGATTACCTATGTAACATTAAGGTTTCAACTAACCCCTCTAACCCTTCCTTGTCATGACAAGTAAAGCGATCTAACTGAGGGCTATCTAGATCTAAAACACCGATTAGCTCACCAGCGACGATTATCGGCACCACTATTTCCGAATTAGACGCTTGGTCACAAGCAATATGCCCCGCAAACTGATGTACATCAGCAACTACCAATGTCTCTCTCATCACTGCTGCAGTGCCACAGACGCCCTGACCCATGGGTATTCTGGTGCAAGCCGGTTTCCCTTGAAAAGGACCCAGAACTAATTGACCTTCTTTCACTAAATAGAATCCAATCCAATTTATGTCATGTATTTCCAGCCACAGTAAAGCAGCACAATTTGCTAAGTTGGCAATTTGATCGTCTTCGCCACCGATCAATCCGGAAAGTTGCTGACCAAGACGCTCATAATTAATCTGAGAAACACTCATCGGAGTAACTTTTCCTATGTCATAACCAATACAGTTGTTTCTGGCTGATTAAACGAATTTACTTGCATTGATTCAATCAAGAATCACGAGTTCAGCTAACGACTGCGGTGTGCGTAGCCAAAAGCTAACCTCAGTATCATTATAAAAAAAGCTTTTTGCTACCGCCATACCCTCTTCGTGCATAAAGGATGTCTCGCTGAGCACAATATAGGTAATCGTTCCTTTAGATCGCACAGGGACAATTCTCAGTTCCTGACTTAATGGAGAGTCCTCCAATAATAAAGCAGCATTAGCTAAACTCTGAAAAGCACCAAATTGGATAAGGTGGTTCTGCCTAGGGATATTGTCCAACCATACTGATAAGGCGACATTTCTTGCTGATGGTTTAGATGCAGGTGAGTAATCTTGACCTGTCTCCCCAAAATCAATTGCCAATAATGGTTCCTCTAAACTTAATGCTGGCTCTTTGGATGCCGCTTTAGGCTCAACCGATTGCGAACTGTCAGCAACACAACTCCAAATAATTTTATCTTCTGGCTCTCGCTGACAAGCCCAAGCAATATCGGCCGGAAAAACCTCTGACGCATAGAATATTAGCAATATTGTGACAAAAATTGATTGCCTACGCATGGGTGAACTCCATATTAACCAGATGCCATAAGAGGGTTAGATGAAATCTATATTACCTCAACTTCAAAATAAAAGGCCTACTCTCACTATTATTAAAGTGATTGCTGTTAATCAGACCATATCGAACTTGATAAATTTTTAGCCCTTCCGGTAGCTAGTAGTGATGATTATATTAGGTCAGAAACTGGCGCCAATGCATTAATTTAGTGCGTGCAATCAATAACGGTACAAATATTGCCTTATTTTTATCTCAAGGCGGATTTAAGCACTAGATCTGGATATAACAGCTATATCATGGTGCAAAAAATTCAATGACAACGATAATTTGCACCATTTTGGTGCTATCATTTTAGGGGAAAATTATGGATTCAAACAACCGATGGCCCAGAGTAGCCATGCTTGCAGTAATAGCTACTCTTCAGTCCACACAAGCATTTGCCGATGATTTAAATGCGGCAAACACGTCGTGGATTCTGACATCCACAGCCCTCGTGCTGTTTATGACCATTCCCGGCTTATCACTTTTCTATGGTGGCTTGGTCCGATCTAAAAATGTTCTTTCTGTGTTAATGCAGTGTTTTGCCATAACCTGTTTAGCTTCGATTATTTGGTTCGCTTTTGGTTACAGTCTCGCCTTTGGTAATGGCGGCTCCATGAATGCCTACATAGGTAATTTGGATAATATCTTCCTTGCTAATTTAACCGAAGATAGCATGGCTGGCGATATCCCTGAATCGGTTTTTGCTATGTTTCAAATGACATTCGCTATTATTACGCCGGCACTTATCGTTGGCGCTTTCGCTGAGCGCATGCGCTTTAGCGCAATGCTACTTTTCAGTGGTCTATGGCTAGTCCTTGTTTATGCCCCGATCACTCATTGGGTGTGGGGCGGAGGTTGGCTAGGAGAAATGGGGCTGCTAGATTTTGCTGGCGGAACTGTCGTACACATTACCGCCGGAGTCGGAGCTTTGGTCGCCGCGCTGGTACTGGGTAACCGAAAAGGTTTCCCTCGGCAAGCAATGCCTCCTCATAATCTAACGATGACTGTCACTGGGGCCGGTATGTTATGGGTTGGTTGGTTCGGCTTTAATGGTGGGTCGGCACTGGCGGCAAATGGCGATGCCGGCATGGCAATGCTAGTAACTCATATTTCAGCTGCAGCGGGCTCATTGGCATGGATGGTGATGGAATGGACAAGGCATGGCAAGCCTTCGGTTCTCGGTATGGTTACGGGCATGGTGGCAGGTCTTGGTACCATCACCCCTGCTTCAGGGTTTGTTGGGCCAGCAGGTGCATTAGTCATTGGTCTCAGTGCCGGCATTATTTGCTACTACGCCACCCAAGCCATAAAACAGCGATTTAAGATTGATGATTCTCTCGATGTGTTCCCTGTCCACGGTGTTGGCGGAATACTTGGCACCCTTCTGGCCGGTGTTTTCGCTTCAGATGCGCTTGGCGTTTTCAGTGGCCAAGGCTATAACGAAGGAATGGATATGATTAGTCAGGTCTCCGTTCAATTAACCGGGATTGTTGCTACCTTTACTTATACTGCAGTCGTGACTTATCTGCTCTTGAAACTCGTGGATAAAATGTTAACATTGCGGGTAGACGAAGAAGGCGAGATGAGAGGTCTAGATCTCGTTGAGCATGATGAGAGGGGCTACGATCTATAATTATAATATAAGTGTTATGTAGGAAAAAGCTGACTCACTACTGCTTTAAATAAAATAATATGTAGAGTGGACGAAGGCACTAAGCCGCTGACATTGTCAGCGGCTTTTTTTATTCTGCGCTTGTCTTTGGTCGGTTGAGCTTTTGTCTGGCTGTACCTAACCACTTAATCTAGCACTATCCAGGTGGCCACACATCAACTCCGCCCCCTCAAGAATACGTACTGAATGACGCTGCATAAGATCTGATGGGATTAGATAAATCTGTTTATTAATAACCGCAGATACACCATCCCATTGCTGCCAGCCCTCAAACCACATAGGCTTCTCTTCTTGACTGCCGCCCGCTATTATCACTTGAGGATCGGCCGCCACAATCGATTCGATATTCACATAAGGTACCAGCGGAATAGCATCACCGAAAATATTCACTCCACCACAAAGCTCGATAATATCACTGACCATATGTTCGCCGTTTAACGTAATCAGAGGCTCGTCCCATATTTGATAAAATGTTCTAACGACTGACTTGTTGGCTTGGGCTACACGTAGATCTTTTAAACGCGTAGTAAATGCCGCAGCTAGCTGCTCGGCTTGTCCGTTATGACCACTGAGCTCTCCTAGCCTCCTAAACAGGCTTGGAATCTCATCAATCTTTTGGGTTTCCACTACGAACACAGGAATACCTAACTTGCGCAATGGATTGATGATTTTATCGCCATTGCCTGACTGCCAGGCAATCACTAGATCAGGCTGCAATGACAGTATTAGCTCGTAGTTAGCAGCTGCATAATTATTCACCCGCAAAATGTCTTTCGCCGCTTCGGGATAGTTACTGTATTCATCGGCACCTACTATTTTCTCACCAGCACCTATATAAAAAAGGACCTCGGTAATATTAGGAGCAAGGCTAATAATCCGCTTGGCTGGCTCCACAAGGTGGAGCTTCTGACCATTGTCATCAACTACGGCAACCTCAGCGGCAACGGCTAAAGACAACCAAGCTAAAATACTCATTAGTACACGCATTAAGTAATCACCAGAGGACGCTTTGTAATTGGGTGCTCAGAGATAATACTTTTCACACCAAACACCTTATCGATTAAAGTCTCTGTTAAAACCACTTCTGGGCTGCCTTGCGCCGCTATAACGCCCCCATCAATAACAACTATATTGTCAGCACAACGTGCCGCTAGATTTAGATCATGCACCACCATTACGACCCCAACACCTTTTTGCGCAAGCTGACGGACAATATCCAAGGTCAGTTTTTGATGAGAAAGGTCAAAGGCCGAGGTCGGCTCATCAAGTACCAAAAACTGTTCACCCAAACAACTGGGCTGCCAAATTTGCGCAAGTACCCGCGCCAATTGCACCCGTTGCTTTTCACCGCCAGACATCTGCGTATAAAAACGACGTTGAAGATAGCTTGCGTCTACCAACTCAAGTGCCTCGGCGACAATCTCCACATCTTTAGCGCTGCCAGTTTGATGAGGAATGCGCCCCAAACCAACTACTTCATCGGCGGTAAAGGAAAAATTGAGTAATGTATGCTGCGGGAGCACCGCCAACATTTGCGCCTTTTCTAATAGAGACCATTGATTTAACAAGCGACTATTAAGATAAACATCTCCTGCGGTAGGCGGCATCTCTCCAGTTAGCACTTTGAGTAAACTCGACTTACCTGCACCATTTGGCCCGACAATCGTAGTGACTTTCCCTGCTTCAACCTCAAGGCTGATATTACGGAGTAGATCGAAACCCGATAGATGCAGAGATATACCCCTAGCTGACATAGTCATAGGCTACACATCCTTACGTTGCTGCAATAGCAACGCGACAAAGAAGGGGGCCCCTAAAATAGCCGTGAGAATACCTGTCGGTAATTCGGCAGGAATTACCACAACGCGCGCCAAGCTATCGGCAACCACAAGTAATATTGCGCCCGCTAATCCAGAAGCAGGGATCAGCCAACGATGATCAGGCCCAATCATTAACCGTATAATATGCGGCATAATTAAACCAACAAACCCTACCAACCCAGCAACCGCTACCGACACACCTACGCCCAGAGCTGTCAGCACAATTAATCGGCGCTTTACACGCTGTACATTAATACCTAAATGACGGGCCTCAGACTCTCCCAACAATAGCGCATTTAGCGCCCGACTATCACGGGGAAATAAACCCATTAAAAGGATAGCAACCACACCCATAATGCTGACTTTTAACCAACTAGCTCCGCTGAGATTGCCCATTTGCCAAAGGCTAATCTGACGCAACATATCATTATCAGAAAAATAACTAAGTAAACTGTTTAAGGCGCCGGCCAAGGCACCTATGGCAATTCCGGCTAACAACATAGTAGTAACAGATGTGCCCATTCCTGACGTAGCCAGGCGGTAGACCAGTAAGGTAGCCGTAAAGCCACCAACAAAAGCACCTATCGAAACTAGCGAAAGCCCGACCAAAGCACTGCCTTGAATAAATCCACCAGCAGTCACAATCATCAAGCTAGCACCTACAGATGCGCCGCTGGAAACACCGATTAATGAGGGATCGGCTAAGGGATTACGAAATAATCCCTGCATCACTGCGCCTGTACTTGCCAATACTGCGCCCACAAAAATGGCTAAAAGAATTCGGGGTAATCGAATATCGAACAAGATGGTATCTATTTGAGTGGCAGAGGAACTTCCAACAACAGCACGCAGCGCTTCAACCCAAGAAATACTGACAGTACCCACAGTCAGCGATAAAAGCGCGACCACTGGCAACAACATTGCCAGTACCCCGATTAGCCTTCCTGCAGGAAAATGACGCAATTAATAATCCACGCCCTTACGAGCCATGACACCTGAGTGATATGCGTGTTTAATGTCTTTAACTTCAGAGACCGTATCAACAAGATCTCTAATAGCAGCGCCACCCCCTCTTCCTGTGACCACAACACTTTGATTTTTTGGTCTATTTTTAATCGCAGAGAGTACTTTTTCTTCGTCGAGATACTTAAAACTTAGCATATAAGTCAGTTCATCCATCACCACAAGATGATAGCTATCATCTCTGAGCATTACCTCAACAACCGCCCATGTTCTTTCCGCTGCGACTATATCGCCAGATCTATCTTGAGTGTCCCAAGTAAAACCTGTACCCATTTGATAAAAATCCACCTCAGGTAAATTGTTTTTGAGGTAAAGCTCTTCACCGGAAAGTTGCTCACCCTTGATAAATTGGACGACTCCAACCCGATACCCATAGCCCAACGCCCGCAATACCATACCAAATGCCGAGCTGGTTTTACCCTTGCCATCACCCGTCAGCAAAATGGCAACACCGCGCTCTTCACTAGCCGCTGCAATATTGGCATCAATCTTCTCTTTTTGTTTCTCCATCTTTTTCTTGTGCCGCTGCGCCTTAATATCCTGTTCTTCCACCATAATATTAACAACCTTAATTATTGAGTGTTTTTACCTAAGCTGAAATTTCTCATTAAAAATAGCTCTTCAATTAACCCTTAGAGTCTAAAGCGCAACCCTACACTAGCACCAAAACCAAGCGTCTGATAGCCAAATACTTCTTCGTAATTATCATCAAGCAGGTTATCCAGTCGCAGATAAATATCTAAGCTCTCTGTAGCATTGAAGTGAGCGCTCACATTCAATAGAGTGTATTCGTTTAGAATAACTGTCTCCGACGGCGTTGGCCAAGGTGGAAAAAATACATCCGTTTGACTGCCGTTGTACTGTGCATTAGTATTGATGTGAAGATTATCCATGACCTGCCAAGCCAAGTTCAGGCTAGCTGTATGGCGAGCACGACGTACCTCATCTTTGTAACCGCCAGCGCCATCTGACTCAACTGAATCGGTATAGGTGTAGGTCGCATTAAGAGATAGATTATTCCCCAAGGCCCCAATTGCCGTTAGCTCTGCACCCTGGCGTTTGCTAGTGCCTTCTTTATTACCTGCCGTATAACCAAAAGTAAGGGGGTCATAGACAAAACCATCTATTTCATTGTCTAACTCTGAATCAAAGAGTGTGGTGGATAAGCTTAGTTGACCCAGTTGTTTGTCTATACCTAACTCCCAGCTAGTGGACTCTTCAGGCTCAAGACTAGGGTTACCAATAAAATTGGTATAAAAACCAAAGCGTTCAGCGAAAGTTGGATTTTTAACCGCTGTGCCATAGGCACTACGCAGACGAGCGGTATCATTTAGCTGAAAAACGGCTTCTACTCTATAGGTGTTAGCACTTTTGAATTCGGAGTTATCATCATGACGGGCGCTGGCGGCTAAGGTTAGGTCTTCGGAAATATCGGTGCGGTACTCAACCGCAAAGCTATTGGTATCACGCTCCCGATCTTGATTTGGATCTAGACCCCAATTGAGGGGACCTCTTTGCTTAAATTCTTCCTCTTCAAGCTCTGCCAAGATAGACACTCTTTGCGTTGAACCACCCCAAAACATGGATCCAATATATTGGTACTGATCTTTGGTCGAGGCAGTAACGTTACCTAAGCTACCATCAGCAAAGGCTTCGTTATCATTGCTTGACTGAGCTATTAGCAGCTTATGCTGCCAGATTCCATCAGCAGACATGTAGTCGCCCTGCACTCTCATAGTGCGGTTTCGAAATTCAGAAACGCGATCCTGATCTTCAACAAAACCATCGAAGTCATTGTCGGCATCGAATTCATTCATACCATCAGACTGACGAGCGGCAACTGAAAATGTTAATTCGTCACTCACTTTAAAACCAGATTTTAAAGTGATATTGGTATTTTCATAACCGTCTTTTTCATCGCCAGATCGTGAGATGTTATCGCCTTCCGTTTCCGTGTCACTAACACCTAACCGGATATCAAAATCACCACGCTTATGTCCAACACTAAAACCACTGCGCTGAGTCGAAAAACTACCCGCTTCGGCAAATACCTTGGCGCTGAAAGGTTGGTTGGCACTACGAGTAATAATATTGACCACGCCAGACATCGCGTCACTGCCGCGCAGTGAACTTTGCGGGCCACGAATAATTTCGATACGTTCAATATCATCAGCGACCAAAGTACCCCAGTTAAGCTCATCGCTCTGGGATGGGTCATTGGCTTCAACCCCATCAATCATAACGAGTAAATGATTAGCCTCTGCTCCACGAACACGAATCTGTGTTTGTGAACCCTGAACACCACTGCGACTAACAGCGAATCCGGGAACATCGCGAAGAAGCTCGCTAACACTTAGGGCTGCGCGATTATTAATCTGCTCTCTATTAATAACAGTAATAGCATTAGCAGACCGACTGACTGCAATAGGAACAAGTGAAGCACTGACCAGTACTTCCTGAATTTCAGTATCGGCGGCAACAGTCTGCGCCTGTAATGATGTAGCGGACAACATTAATACTAACGACAAAAAAGATATTTTTCTCATAATTTCCTCTGACACTCTCACCCGAGCGCATGAATTTTAAATATACGGGGGCGTAAAAGCAGAGGGACAGAAACTGTCAATCAGCACAAGACCGCACCCCGCGGTTTGTCTGCGTAGCGACAGGCCGGTCTCCGGACTCATAAGTGAGCTAGCGCTCTATTTGATAACCTTCCCATGCAAATGCACAGTGGTACTTCTACCAAATATTCTTATTTACCGTTGCGGGGGCAGTATCGGAATAACATCGACCATTGTCGTTGTTGCGCACCGATTTCCCGTTTAACTCTCCGATAAAACATCAAAAAAGACATTCCAGCATTGAGAACCTGTTGCCGAAGCAAGAACTGGCAATTTACGCTTGAGATGCGCCGATGTCAAACACCTTTACTAATAAAGTAGCATTGAGCATGATGCACCCATTGGTGTACAAGAAGGTATTGAAAATGCTAGCAGTATTGATAAAACGAACATTGGCATCGGAAATGGAAGCGACCTATGAAGAGTTTTCAAAGAAAATTATTCAGGCCGCCATTCCCGCTCAGGGGTTTATTTCAAGCAAGGCTTTTAAGGATTTAAAAGATACCAAGATACGCTATACGCTCATTCAAATGGAATGTTTGGCGGACTGGAAGGCTTGGTATCAGTCTGACGAAAGGCATGCAGCTCTGACACAAATACAACCGCTTCTGAAAGAGCCGGAACATATCTCCATATTGACCACAGCGTAAGGCCTAAAGTACCTCTAAGGCCTCTGTGATCTTGCGAACCGGAACAACCCTCATCCCTTTAATCGGTTGTTTAGGCATATTTCCTGCCGGAACAATTGCTCGGGTAAAGCCGTGCTTAGCCGCCTCCCTCAGTCGCTCCTGACCATTAGCCACCGGTCGAATTTCACCGGACAAGCCAACCTCCCCAAACACAACCAAGTCTTTAGGTAACGGGCTATCACGGAAGCTGGACATAACTGATAAAATTAATGCCAAATCGGCACTGGTCTCTAGTACTTTTACACCGCCAACCACATTAACAAACACATCTTGATCACCCACCATAATGCCACCATGCCTATGCAAAACGGCCAGTAACATCGATAAACGATTATGGTCCAAACCAACGGTTACGCGGCGCGGATTACCTAAATGGCTATCATCAACCAAGGCCTGTAATTCAACTAGTAATGGCCGCGTACCCTCCCAGACCACCATTACCACACTACCTGAGGAAACCTCCTCCCCACGCTGTAAAAATATGGCGGATGGGTTGGGTACTTCACGTAATCCTTTATCCGTCATGGCAAAAACGCCTAATTCATTGACCGCGCCAAAACGATTTTTATTGCTACGCAGTGTTCTAAAGTGGCTATCACTAGAGCCCTCCAGCATCAAAGAGCAATCTATCATGTGTTCAAGAACCTTTGGGCCTGCCAATGATCCGTCTTTGGTCACATGGCCTACTAAGATCAGTACTGTTCCCGTTTGCTTGGCAAAACGCACCAACATTGCGGCGCTCTCTCTCACCTGGGAAACACTTCCTGGTGCAGAGGCCACTTCGTCAATATGCATGACTTGAATAGAGTCTACGACGAGTATTTTTGGCCGCTTTTGCTCAGCAATCGCACAGACAGTTTCAACTGAGGTCTCTGCCATTATTTCAAGTTTTTCCGTGGGTAGTCCAAGGCGGTTAGCACGCATCGCAACCTGCTGGGGAGATTCTTCACCAGTAACATAGAGCGCGCTATTGCTCTCGGCCATGGCGCACAATGTTTGCAACAGCACAGTACTTTTACCAGCTCCAGGCTCGCCACCCAATAATACGCAGGAACCAGGCACAAAGCCTCCCCCGAGTACTAGGTCTAATTCACCGGCGCCCGAACTTATGCGAGGAATTTCATCAAGAGCGATATCTGCAAGTGTTTTTACCGCGCTATCAACTGCACCAGCGAAGCCGGGACGCAAGACTTTACCCGCTCGAGCCGGACTACCTAAGCGCACCTCAGAGAGCGTATTCCAAGCATTACACTCAGAGCACTGACCCTGCCATTTGCGATAATCTGCACCGCAATCATTGCACACATATGCTGTTTTGGTTTTGCTGACCACTGAACACCTCCTGCATCTACTAAGGGTTATTTAATCTTATTACTGGTATTATGTACAGTACTAATGCCATTCGAAATAACACCCCCACGTGAGCGATAGTTGCCCAAGGTTACGAACATTAAAAATACAGCGTAACTGACGCCATGTTTATCTCGTCCAAGCAGTAGCTTTCTGATAGAGTAATATCATGTCGTTAATTCCTGAAAAACCTATTGTTATTTCTCCAACCTTGGCCGCAACCATTGGCCTAGAGGAGACCGTATTGCTGCAACTTCTGCAGGAATGCATCAGCCATGGTAGCCCTGTCAGCAGCAGCGGTTTTGACTGGATCACATTGCCCTCCGATAAACTTCTCGAGCTGGCACCCTTTTGGGGTCACGATGACTTTCGTCGATTGTCGGCAAGCCTGCATGAGAAAGGGTTATTATTAATTGGTGGAGGTCCTTTTACCGCCCACCATGATTTTCGTTTCGCCTTTAACGAAAATTCCATTTCCGTATCGCCAGGGTCTACTAGGCTTGCACCCCCGCCAGCAACAAGTAATCCTCATTCAGCAAAAACGATTGGTGGCAGTTGGCAGCCGAGCGAGGATGCGCTGCGTCAACTTGCGCAACTCGGTGTGACTCGAGAGTTTGCTCAGCAGCAAATACCACAATTTGTCGCTTACTGGCGCGAACGAAATGTGCCCCGACACAGCTGGGAATCAAAATATATTAAAGAAGTTTGGCGCCAATGGCAGCAAGCTGAAACCACTCAAAATCGGAGGCGGAAAGAAATCTCAGTGACTGGAGAGTGGCGACCTTCGGCAGATGCCCTAGATATCTTGGTGACTAAAGGCGGTATTAATACTAACTTTATTGATGACGCCATCCCAGAATTTATTCTCTATTGGCGAGATCGAGGTGATCTATCAAGCACTTGGGATTCAAAATTTATCCAGCATATAAGACGACAATGGCAATTTTTTAACGGCATGATGGAACAAGACTCAATGCCCCGACTAATCACAGCGCAATGGAAACCTAAAGAAGCAGTGTATGATGTCTTGAGAATGGCAAATATAGAGCGCCCATTTGCCGAAAAAATAATCCCCGAGTTTGTTTTATACTGGCAAGAAAATGGAACACCTCAATGCTCCTGGAGCACTAAATTCTTACAATATGTGAAGCGTCAATGGGCGCATCAAAGTAAATTGTTAACGGAAACTTCAAATGGCAAACAGCAAGGATATTCAAAAGGTCGCATCCGGGATCGCAGCTTCGTCGAAGATCTCACCGACCGCAGCTGGGCGTCCTAAATCAACACCTGCTGCTAGCGCCGAACTAATTGATGCCATTAATCAGGTGTTTGCCCTTTTTAGAGCTAATTACCACAATCAATATTACAGCGCTTTTGGTGATAAAAATGAATCTGTTGGACTCGCTAAAAAATTATGGTTGAGTAAGCTCAATGACTTTGCTCCTAACGTCATTTGCGCGGCGGCAGAAAAAATTATCGCAGACAGTGAATACCTGCCAACTTTACATAAAATGCTCAACGCCTGTCGTTATGTAGGTATGCCAGCGGGACTGCCGACTCCCAGAAAGGCTTATCAAGAAGCGTGCAATAAACGTAGCCCAAAAGCCGAGCAATCTTGGTCTCATCCAGCCGTTTATCTGGCAGGCCGGGATGCCGGTTGGCATATGTTAGCTAATGCTATCGAAACCAAAGCACTGCCGGCATATAGTGAAATCTACCAACAGTATTGTGACCGTATAATAGCGGGTGAAAAGCTAGCAGTTGACCTACCCCCAGCATTGCCCGAAGTCTCGCAGGTGCCGGCCACTAAAAAACACAATCAACAGCAATTAAAAAACTTAAAAAAATTGCTCGACTAAGGGTCAGCGAGAACCGTTTTATGGCACTTCAACCTTTAATTCACAATTCTACTGCTCGGCGAATGGCGAAAACCATTTTGAATGGCTTTCGTAGCTATTTTGCGGACTACCTGAATTCAACATTGAGCGCCAAAGCACGTTATGAGAAAGCCGACTGGCATGGCGTACGCCAAGCCAACGTTGAACGGCTAGAACTGTACAAAGATAAAATCACACAAACTGTACAATATTTAGAGATGGTGACTAATAAAGATATCGCCAATCTCTCTCTTTGGAGTGAAGCAAAGACAGCCTACACCCAACTCGTCTTCAATTTTCCTAACTTTGAGATCGCAGAGACGTTTTTTAATTCTGTGTTTAGTGATATTCACGATCACGATAAAATTAGCGACGATATTATCTATGTTCTATCTTCGCAGTTGCTCGAAGCACCTGAAGCGGAGTACAGTATTTTTGTGCGCTATGAAGGAGAAGCCTTTCGAGAAACCTTTCAGCGAATTATTGAAGAATCTGAATTCTCGCTACCCAAAGAGGACTTAACTCTAGATCTTGATTGCATTATGGGTGTCTTTAACCAAGAAGTGGCCCCATACATCCAAGGGCCTCACAGCGCTGTAAAATTTGATCTTTTAGAATCAACATTCTATCGGGGTAAAGCCGCCTATATGGTCGGACGAGTGGTCGACGGTGATAATACTTTCCCTATGGTACTCGTTATTCTAAACAATGAAGAAGGCGGCTTATATGTCGATACTGCCTTATTCACTGTAGACGAACTCAGCGTGGTATTTAGTTTTACACATAATCATTTTATGGTCGATGCGCCACTGCCATACCAATACGCTCACTTTCTAAAAAGCTTAATGCCAAATAAGCTAGATTATGAAATCTATAATGCCATGGGGTTTCCTAAACACGCTAAAACAGAATTTTATCGTCAGTTGGTCGGTCACCTAAATACCTCTGAAGACCAATTTATTATCGCGCCAGGCATTAAAGGCATGGTTATGACTGTGTTCACCCTTCCGTCCTACAATATTGTATTTAAAATTATAAAAGATAAGTTTGCTCCACCTAAGGAAGTAACTCATCAAATCGTGAGAGAAAAATATCGTTTAGTATCTCGCAGCGATCGCATCGGCCGAATGGCAGACACCCAGGAATTTGACGACCTGATTTTTCCCTTAAATCGTTTTTCAGATGCTCTGGTAAAGGAACTACAAGCCGTTGCAGGGTCCCAAATAGAAATACGCGGTGATAAATTATTGATTAGGCATCTGTATACAGAGCGTTACATGACGCCACTTAACATCTACTTGGAAACTGCCAATCAAGAAGAAATGCAAAGTGCTATGGAAGAATATGGCAACTGTATTAAACAACTCGCGGCGGCAAATATTTTCCCCGGCGACATGCCACTTAAAAACTTTGGCGTTACTCGTCATGGTAGAGTGGTGTTCTACGATTATGACGAAATTGCCACACTCACAAAATGTAACTTTCGCAAAATCCCCGAACCCAGAACCGAGCAAGAAGAAATGCAGTCGGGTACCTGGTATACCGTGGGCCCTGATGATATTTTTCCAGAAGAATTTAGACTCTTTTTCTCTGGCAATATGAAGGCTAGAAAAATATTTGAGGGGATGCACAGCGATCTCTATGACATGAGCTTCTGGCAAAATTTACAAGCTCAGATACGTGATGGGTATGTCGTTGACGTATTCCCCTATAGGCGCGCCAAACGATTTGATCGCGGCAAGGGTTCATTACTAGAAGTCTTTTCTGACTAACGATAAGGTAATATTTCTGTGCTTTCACCAGCGCTGATAATGTAATAGTCTGGCTGAATAGACACTAACGTCCATTCCTGACTTATTTTATCCCCCTCTCGATAACTGCTCTGCCCAATAAACAACCTATTGGAACTTGAGCCCTCTGCAATAAACATATGTCCAGCAACGATAAGTTCTGGCAGCGATGAGGTAGCCGCAGTAATGGGTTGTTCTGCCGCTGACGACAGAGACAGCTCAGCATCCAACTCAGGTTTAATATCGACTGCGGAAGGTAATGAACCCTCGATTTGCGCCGGCTGTAGAGTCGCAACTGAAGTAATATCAGTTGTGGGGTTAATCTTCCAGCCCTGGATATACAGCACCAGCCCGAAAACAATGATTATCACCAGAAAACCCAGCAGCCAATTCCGCGGGGCTAAGGTTGAAGACGTTTTTTCATATGGATCCCAATGCGCACTAGCAAAATCATCCAAATTTTTGGGGTCTTCTCGCAACCGATCTCGTTCCGCTTTTTTTAGGGCATCAAGAATGAAGGACATTAGTGAGTACTACCTGTTAATCTGGGTATTTCATCATCGAAAAGTTCATTTAGTCGCATCAGGGTTTGTCTACCAACAATACCATCGGCTTTGAGGCCATGCCGGCGCTGAAATCCCACTACTTGATCTTTCACCGCTTCGGTATAGCGGCCACCGGTAATAACTTTCTCAATACCCTCATCATCCATGCTAAGTTTCTCTTGTAGCCAACTCATGGCTAACTTATCAGTATCGCCCTGCATAAGAAGGTCAAACTCTTTATGGGGCCGCCACAGATACAGAAAGCTACCAGTCCAGCGATCTTTAAACTGATCGAGGTCAAGATCTATCTCACCATCCTTTATTCTGAGGGTCACTGAATCTTCATCAATGTACGTTAACAAGTAGCTTTTCAATAATCCACCATTCTCATTTAACACCACGATTCCTGGCCTATCTATAGCGCTTAACATCCACGGAGTTGCTGGGGTTACCTTTTCTGACTGCAAACCAAATGTTGTTGCAATTCCAGCAAAGGCTTCAGGAGAGTACACCTCAGAACTTGCTATAGACCAAACAGCCAGTAAATTAACCAAAGGGTTAGATGTCTCAGTGAAGCCTGAGTCAATTATGCTCTCTTCAACGATAAACGATAGTGTGGCGCTCTGTTCAACCGAGTCAGCAACTAGATCATCAACCACTAATAATTCATTATCCTTTTCCATCACATCTTCTGCAGTCGGACCGGTTCCCTTCGATATAATATTTTCCGCTTTGGACGTCACTATCTCCGCGTTCGGTTTATCGATAGCGACTAAAAATCCCAATGAATCTAGAGTACTTCGCGGTAGGAGCATAAAAACTGAAACCATCATTAAAACTAACAAAAGTACCACTATCAGGGGTTTATTTGAGGTGTTTGGCTTACCATTATCAAGACCGCTTAAAATTTCTACTGACGCATCTTTCACTAAGGCTGGCGAGACACTCTTGGCCCCTAGAGAGTAAGCCGCTAACAATGATTGGTGGCAAATGAGATTAATCAGCCGAGGTACGCCTTTAGTCAGTCTGAATAACACCTTAATACAGCCTTGATCAAAGATCGGACCCGCCGCACCCGCATGATGTAACCGGTGATTAATGTAGTTGGACAACTCAGACTGATCTAGCGGTAAAAGATGAAAACGCGACACCACTCGTTGATTGAGTTGGCGTAGCTGCTTTTGTCCGAGTATCTCCAGCAATTCTGGCTGACCCACAAGAAGAATATGTAATAATTTATGGGTGTTAGTCTCAAGATTACTGAGTAACCGGAGTGTTTCCAGAACATCCGCACTCAGGTTCTGAGCCTCCTCAATAACAATTAAGGTCTTTTGCCCTTTAGCATGACTGGCAAGCAAATCTTGGTTTAAGGCATCGATGCAAATTTTAGAAAATGATAGATTTTTACTTTTTTGCAGTTTAATGGCCAGCTCATCGCATATGCTGGCTAAGAGATCAGTCTCATTGAGCTTACTATTTAACACATAAGCCACCCGGACATGGGCAGGAATACGTTGCAGCATAGTACGGGTAAGGGTGGTCTTTCCGGTGCCGACTTCACCGGTTAGCAGTATAAATCCGCCTTCCCGGTCGAGGCCGTATTTTAGATGGGCAACTGCTTGACGATGTTGCTGGCTCGGATATAAAAAGTCAGGATCAGGCACAATCGAGAACGGCTCTCGCTTTAGGGCAAAATGCTGTAAATAAATACTCATAGCCTGCCGTTACTCTGTAATTTCTAAATCCTGTCCTTGGTTTATAAACTCTTTTAGTTGCTTAGTTACAGTACCTTCATTTTCACCATCAAAATCTCGCGTAATTAAATGCTCAAACTTAGATTTTGACAGCGCCCGAGCATCTTCCGGCGTGCGAATAATGGTCGGTCTAATAAACATCATTAGAACTTTTTCGCTGTTACCTTTACTGGAGGATCTAAACAGATTACCGATTATGGGAATATCACCCAAAAAAGGCACTTTGGAGGCGCTACTATCAGTTTGTCCCTCGATTAGCCCCCCCAGAATCAATAGCTCGCCATCTTGAATCATGACGTTAGTTTGCATCGTACTTTTGGTGGTAGTAGCGCCAAACTGAGAGTCAGCACTGCCCGCTTTAACCTTTGATGATTCCTGCTCTATCTCCAACCTTACTGCGTTACCCTTACTAATTTGGGGCTTGACCTTAAGCATCACACCGACGTCTTCACGATTGACAGTCGTAAAAGGATTAACACTGTTAGAATTATTGGTACTAGCGTAGCTCCCCGAGGGAAAGGGAACCTGCTCACCCACCGAAAGGTTAGCCTCCTCATTATCTAGGGTAATCACTGAAGGTGTTGATAGTATTTTAGTCCGCCCATCGGTTTTCAATGCCTGAACCAATAAACCTATACCTCTATTTTTTTCACTATCAAAATCGCCAACCACTCCAATAACAGACTTAGGTAATGCAGATGCAATTGCTGTTGAATTTGCATTGTCAGTGCCGCCACTCCCTATAGCGCTACCCAGAAGGCCTGCTAAAACGCCGTCAAAATTTGTTAAGTATCCCCCGCGATCTCTACCCGTAATAACTAATTGAGAGCTAAGGTTTCTTGCCTGACCCTCAGATAATTCAGCAATGACCGCCTCGATGAGGACTTGAGGGCGAGCGATATCCAGCTTGGCAACGACACTTCTTATCTCACGAATAACCGCCGAAGGCGCTGCCATCACCAACGCATTGTTAAGCTCATCAATTTCAATTTTATAGCTAGTTGCGGATTTAGATTTTCTGTCACCTACAGACTCCCCCGCTAGACGCAAAAATACATCTGAGCCAAGCATGCCATCGATAATAGGTTTAATTTCCGCTGCACGTGAATAATCGAGATAGATAACTTCAACACTACCTTTTTTGGCCGATGGTAGATCAAGCAGCTTGAGCATGTTTTTAAAGGATGTACGGGCAATACCTGGGCCACTCACAATAATACGATTGTTGAGTCCGTCCTCTACCAGTGATAATTCTTGTTTTTGTAATTGTTTGAGTTGCCCAGCAATATGTACAGCCTCTCCGGCTGAAATATACTTAAGATTAATAACCTCAACCGCAGTTTGATTAGGATCATCCAGTTTTCGCAAAATTCGTTTTACTTCATTCACGTTACTGCGAATATCAGAAATAACCAAATAGTTGCTTTGGGCAAACGCTAGCAATCTTGCTCCATTACTCAGTAGAGGTTTTAACACAGGCACCAAAGTTTCTGCCTGTACATATTTAACCTTGATAATCTCAGTCTCCAAGGTGTTGTCACCATTGCCACCAGCAAAATTGAAAGCCTGAGAGAACGGAATAATTCGAGTCACAGCACCATCATCAATGGCTTGAAATCCCTGCACCTGAATCGCGGACAAAATTGCTTGGTAGAGTAAATCGGAATCAATTGGCTGCGGCGAGATAATAGTCACCTTGCCCTTAACCCGTGGATCTAGTACAAAGGATTTACCGGTAATTTCGGCAACACTTTCAATAACACTGCGGATATCTGCATCACGAAAATTTATCTGCACAGTTTCTGATGACATAACCTCAGTCGCCAGGCAGCAACTCAAACAAAACACAGCACCCAATTTACTGAGGCGATGCATTTTCCTCACTTGGCGATACAAAGTCACGATCATTGCTTTTTTCCACTGTATTATTGAAGTAATCATCTTTGGCGCTTTAATCCTAGTGTTGGTAACATTTTAGCCGAGAGACTAGCGGCATTGACATAAATAATTTCTTCCCGGCCTTCACGCATCAGAGTTACAGGAAGACTACTTGAGCTACTATAGCTCATCCACTTAACGGGATCAGACATTAAATCTTGCACCGAAAGACCGTCAATCTGGACCACCACATCACCATCGCGTATGTCTGCCATAGCCTGAACATCCGCCGATAGATTGTTAATCTTAAAGCCCGTATTACCGCCTATATTAACCGGCACAGCACCAAACATGTTGGCCAGCGCAAACCCCTGCGTCTGCGTATCGACATCCTCGTCGCTTTCTTGTGACTCCATAATCACATCTGGCTTTTTCATTAATAATTGCTTTTTGATGCCATTATCACTGATCACAATGCGATAAGCCTCAATATCAACTAGCTCCAACTTTCCGTCAAGCTTGTCACCCATTTGGTAAACCTGTTCCGGCTTTCCCTTAAATTTAAGCGTTGCCGATGAAGAGGCGCCGGACAACATAACGCCAAGTAACTCTGCATTAATTTGCGCATTGGCCAGATCTGTCTGTGTCTTTACTGGCGCAATAACCCTTTGCCGACCAAACCAAGTCCAAGCTACCATTTTCCCAGGCGCTACTCTATCAACGACCGATGAAGCTGTCTTAGCCGTCTGCAACTGAAGACCTATCATGACAACAAGGTAAAGAGAAAGTAAGGCCATCACTAAAACTACCGCCAAGCGAGACAACTGTTGGGTGTTTTTTAGTTCAATCTTCAACATAGATTACCTCCATGGACCCTTCAAGCAACTCTAGTGAGGATCGCTCAACCTTGAGAGACTGCACGTTAAATCCAGCACAGGCTACCTGGTGACTCAAACGCAGTATACGATTCCCATCAGCACCACTAAACCTTAACTCAAAGCCATTATTCAGATCTCTAATCTGACCCAAGCGCAACTGGTTACGCCTGACTAATTTAGTTAGGTTGTCGCGACCGGATCCTTGCTGAATCTCGCGATTACCGCAGCCATTTGATAATTTTGACACCACAGCACTCTGTTGCTGCAACCACTGCAAATCGGTTTTAAGCTGATTTGATTGATCAACCAATTGATCATGTTTCTCCATTATCGGTGACAAAGCCACATAAATAACGGTAAAAAATAGCATCACTATCCCCGCAAGCAACAGTTGTCGCTCTCGAGGTTGAAGACCACTTAAGCGATTTCTTAAGCTATCCATGAATTTTTTCATCGGTCAGACCCCTGCTTTTTTATCTCAGTGACTGATAATAAAAAAATCTCAGGGCCGGCAGCTTTATCCTGATTAAAGCTAAGTTGGTAGCCCGGAATTCTCAGCGTTCTTTTAGCCAATCCAGCACCACCAAGAAGCGTCAGCTTTAAACTGTCCTGGCTTGCCGAGAGGCCCTCAAGCTCACATTGACAACCAGCCATAATATTATCAATAGCTAGGAGTCCAGCTATAGGTTGGCCTTGCAGGCTTTGTTGCTGTTTGAATAATTGATTTATCCTGCTCTCAGCGTCCGCTTTGAGGGTCTGAATGTTGGTATTAGAACTGCTAAACAAGCGAGTGTAATTAGCCAATATATTTTTCTGTAATCCCTCAACCTCAGATTCCAAAGCATTATTAGCCGTCTGTAGGTAGCCCACCCATAGTGCCAAAAGGAGGCCAGCTGCAGCTGCAGCTGGCCTCCAAAAAGAGGCCACCGTTTGCTTTGGAGCTGGCTTAAATTCGCCCGTCATTAAATTCAAGTTGGGGTCAATATGTGAAAAATGCCAATCAACTGTGGAGGTATTGATATCAGCGCCTTGAGCCAATTTTTTTGGCACTATATCAACATCAGGCACGGAAATAGACAATCGCGGTGCGTGCTTAGAGTCCTGCATAAGAGTCTCTAATATGCTCCAGCCTATATTGCATTCAGCGGCAAAGCCGGTGTTCAATGACTGTCTGACCAGTAAAATTCCCTCTCGCCAACCAACACTAATTATTCCTGGCTCCCAGTGCAGTGCCATGAAATCAGGGACCATAGCCACAGCAGTGACACCTGCATTGTCAGCAATTCGCCTCCACTCCTGCATATCTTGGCGACTAACAGCAAGAATATGCAGTTGGTCATCACTGCGTCCCACTATTACAAAGTGCATCTCTTCGACGGGTTGCAAGATTCTATCTTCTAATAGCCACGGAATGAGCTCCGCCCACTTACGCTGGGGTGCAGATGGAATATCCACCGAATGTAGGCCAACTCTTTCGCTTGGCACCCACAAACTCATGGCCGAAGCATTAGTGCCCGCCACAGATTGTAGCGGATCATCTACACGATCGACCCGTTGATCGAGGTTATAAATATGCTCGACACTCATCTACGTAATTTCTCCCATTAGACCCATCGCAACGCAGGCCGGCTGCACTATATTACCTTGTTGTATCAACTGCTCATTTGACTCTTCATCGTCACTCTTTTTGGCAAATAATTGCTCAGCCGCAGACAGCTCTTCTTTGTCAGGTAGGCTAGCTGGCACAACAGTAATCTCACGCGCAATGATAACTGGTTTGGCCCTACCTTTCCTATCCATTATACTTTTAACTTGAATTCGGGCCTCGCCTAAAGTGACTTCAAGATAAAGTTGAAAATAATCAGACTTGACTGAGACGAGTGTTGGCGGCCAACGTTTTTTGACATCCAGCAATGGAATCAAAAAATAGGCCTCCAGTTCTTGGTAAAAAGTATTTATGTCGCTCATCGGCCTCATCTGTTTGACTAGATCTAGAAACTGTTGCCCATTTTCCCCACCCAAGGCGAGAATTAATTGCTCTGACGCAGTATTAATATTGATGGGAGTTGAACCTGGTAGCGCGGTCATCCAAGGCGATAGCATCTGCACTTCCTGCACAGAATATCCCTTAATCGCAGCGAGCTCAGACGCATCAGAAATAAAATCATTAGCGACCATTCTGGGGAATGTAAGTCCCTCATAATCCGGTTGCTCCGCACCCCAACTATTAATAACAGATGAATCCGAATCTACCCAATCAACAATAGTGGCTACTCGATCAGGGCTAGCAGGAATTTGAAGCATGTCCATGAGATTTAGCCAAGCTTTAGCCACACCCATAGTGCCAAAATTATTAAGTTCATTATTGAGAGACGAACCGCGATAGGTGACAAAACTATTAAGATTGATTTTACCCTGCAAATCACTGACACAGCCTTTTAGCGTGCCCCCTTCCACGGGAAGTAAGGGCATTGCTTGGGCCCATATCTCACCATAATCATCAACATCCCGGTTATCATTTTTATCAGATAATAGCTCACCTGCCCAACCTTCCCCACTAATAGCAATCAATAACGCCTGATCACCGTGCAAAGAAGCGGAAGCCTGAGAAACATCAATCTGGTGGCGATAAAAAATGTTGGTCAAAATGAGGACTACCGCTAACATCAGGATCAAAGCAGCAAGCAAAGCCACACCACGCTGTTTTTGAGGCCCACTTTTAATCACGAACCACCCCCGGAAATAAACGCGAAGTCTCGCGCTCGTTCTCTAAGGTAATCGTTACTCTAATCATCCTTGGCAATGCATATTTACTTAGAGGCTGGTTAATTGGTGGCCAGTCTTTGGAGTAGCCAGTGCGACTAAGGTGCTCAAAAACTACATCTTTAACACCACCAATAAGTGTAAAGGTATTGCCGTCACTAAGCCGAGGTGACTCAGTAATAGCCCACGAGGTGCGCTGTAATTGTTGGTCACTATTGATTTTATAATCTACTCGCCGGACACCACTAGGATTAGATCTAACCATGGGCCCACCGCCGCGGCTGAACCGAACTCCAAACTCACTGGGATTGGTCAGGTACGCATCCTCGACCTGCCCTAATCCATCAGCAAAACGGCGAGGCCTCATATGCAGTAAATCACGTCCAATAATCTGCCAGGCACGTTGTAACTTAACGTCTTCGGCAAGATCTGTGCGGCTACGCTCATTGGCGCCCAAAACAACTTCCACCGCCTGATAGGACATCACTGACATTACCGCCAATATCCCTAAGGAGACGAGTACTTCAATTAAAGTGAAGCCATTTTGACGATTGCTGGAATACAGATTCAACATCTAATTTTCAACCAGGTAAACAGCCAAGGTGGCCTGGTAATTTTTACTATTAACTGAACCAGACTGGGCTTGATAGCGATACAAGTCTTGCCCCATAGCCTTCTCAACTTTCATCTCCCAACGCCAGTCTTGGCCAGCTTGCTTATCCACACCTTTGGTCTTTAAGTTTGAAAGGCCTTCACTGGCTGTCCACTTCTGAGAATGCTGGTAACGCTCAAGAAGATGATTCCAAGCCACCTGATTAGCAAAAAAATGCTCTCTAATACGCAGCCGCTCATCGCTATACTGATGCACCATTTGGACGGCACTCCCTAACACTAGGCTCAATATAAAAAGGGCCACCATCACCTCAATGAGAGTAAAACCTTTCTTCTTAGTCGAATATTTCATAAGACATTCGCCTCCAAAATCATCCTTGAGGTCTCATCATCCCAAACAAAAGAATAGATTAATGTAGAAGAATCAAAAGACAACTGAATGGCCCCTTGAGGCTCGACATAGCCATCGGGCAAGAATGCCATTTCTGGCAACAGAAATTCTTTCTCTGCTGTTTTAACTTCATCTCTATCAATTACTCCCAGAGCCTGGGGTCGGCTTTGAGGTAATAGCTCTTCCTCCAACACCTCCATATCCCAGCCTATAATGGACTCTGCTCCCAATACAAAAGGCTGCGGCGAAGTCACTGCGATCCAGCGATTTTTAAAGTAGACCACCGCGACAAGCTCGGTAGCCTCTCGACTCTCATTGTTGGTGTTGGTGTTGGTGTTGGTAACAATGCCGTAAGCGGCACTCTCAAGTGAGGAGCGCTCTGATAATTGTTGCAGCCAAATAAGTAACTTATCTGCCTCGGCTGAATAACGCCGATCAAAGGCTTGGTTGATCGCCAACCCACTAATAGCAGATAAAATCACAATAATAGCAACGACAATTAGTAATTCGATGAGGGTAAAACCCTGCGCACGCCTCATAAACCCTACTTAAGCACTCGATTTATCTGATCAACAAAAGATTCAATCAAGATTCCAATTACCCCAATCTTTATCTGAACCCTCTCCACCTTGAACGTTGTCTAAACCCAAAGTGTACACCTCAACCTGCTTACCATGAGTGCCTGGATTTAAGTATTGGTATTGTATGCCATAAGGATCTGAGGGTAGCTTGTCTAAATAAGGCCCATTCCACTGAGCTGCTGTTGACCCTGAAGGTGCTGATACTAAGGCCTCTAAACCTTGAGACTGTGAAGGATAGCGATAGTTATCTAATCGATAGAACTTTAAAGCACTCTCAACTTGGCGAATATCTGAAGCGACCCGTATAGCCTCCGCTTTCACAACATTTCTAAATAAATTCGGTGCAATTGCAGCAATCATCAACGCCATAATAGTTACAACGATCATTACTTCAATAAGAGTAAAACCGCGCTGTTTTTTATTTGACTTCATTTTATTTAACTCCCCCTTTAACTTTATTGATATTTGATTCAACGGTATTAGGCGAATAATTAAATCGCATTGTTCATATCCATAATGGGCAACATAATCGCCGCCACAATACCCAAGATCATGGCGCCCATGAGAATGATTAAGATTGGGTTAAGTAACTTCAAGAATACTTCAACTGCGTTATTTAACCTCACTGAATAATACTCAGCCACTCTTAATAGCATTTTATCCAACTCACTCGATGCTTCGCCACTGCCTACCATATGAACCAAAAACCCACTACCGTCTAGATTATCTTCCAGAGCCTTATGCAAGCTAGTACCCTGACGCATGGCCTCAGTCACCTTTTTGAATTTGCTTTGCAGCGAAAGGTTACTGACGACAGCAGACGATATATTTAGCGCTGCCAATGCGGGAACCCCGCTATTTAAAAGCACACCTAAACTGCGAGCCCAATCTGAAATATCAGCCATGCGAACCCATCGACCCACACCAGGCAATGTCAGTATAAAAGCATGCCACCGCTGTTTGCGAGCAGTGTTCTGCATAGCTTGGCGGAAACTTAAAACACTAAGAATGATTAACCCCAAAACATAAAGGCCATAATCCTGGGTAAAGTCGCTTAAACTAACCACAACTTTGGTAATCAGCGGTAGCTCACGATTTGAACTAGCAAATACCGCTGTAATCTTTGGCACCACCCAAACCATCATCATTGAAATCATAATGATCGAAACACTAATCAATGTCATGGGATAGACAAGTGCACGTGTAATGGTTTTACGGTTTGCGGCACTGGTTTCAAGTTCTTCAGCGAGGCGCAATAAGATCTTGTGCAGATGGCCACTCTCTTCACCCACCCCGACACCAGCGATAACACTATCAGGAATTTTATAGGGCGAACGTCGCAGGGCTTCAGAAAAACTACGACCTTCAGTAATCTCGCTACGCCAACTTTCCACCATACGCCGCTGCTTATCTGTCTCAGCTTGCTCGATGGTCATGCGCAAAGATTCTTCAAGGGGCAATCCAGACTGAATCAAAATAGCCTGCTGGTGAAGCAACAGCGAAAGATCAAAATTATCAACCTTGGCCTGGCGCCCAATGCGATAACCTTTTTTCTTGCTAGCCTGATTCACCTCTGAGAGAGTCGATGGCAATAGTTTTTTGTCTTTTAATAGACGTCTCGCTTGACGTTCAGAATCGGCCGCGATAACACCATCAACAAGTTTTCCGTCTGTATTATAAGCCGAATAATCAAAAGCAGGCATAGTCAGTTACACACTGGTTACGCGAAGAACTTCTTCGATTGTAGTGACTCCGTCACAAACCAATTTTAGTCCCGCTTGTCGGATACTAGGCACTTGCTGGCGAATCGAAACCTCCAGCTCAATTTCTCCCGCATTTTCATGAATTAACGTCTGCAACGGCGCGTCCACCGTGACTAATTCAAACAAAGCTTGCCGGCCTGCATAACCGGTGCTGTTGCATTTAGGGCAACCGCCAGCTTCATAAATAGCCTTGCCAACCTCTAAACCTAATAACTCTCGATTAAATTCATTAGGTTCAACTGGCTTACGACAACTGAGGCAAAGCCTGCGCAGCAGCCGTTGGGAAAGAATGCCCCTGATGGTAGATGCCAGCAAAAAACTATCAACACCGAGGTCCTGCAGGCGAGTAATCGCGCCGGCCGCTGTATTAGTATGTAGTGTGGACAATACTAGGTGGCCGGTTAAGCTTGATTGCGTGGCTATTTCAGCCGTTTCTCCATCACGAATCTCACCGATCAAGATGACATCTGGATCCTGGCGTAAAATGGCTTTTAAACCGCGCGCAAAAGTCATTCCAGCGCGTAAATTTATTTGGGTTTGACTAATACCTGGCAAATCATATTCCACCGGATCCTCAACGGTCATAATGTTGCGGCCTTGTCGATCCATTTGCTGTAACGCAGCATAGAGGGTTGTGGTTTTACCTGACCCTGTTGGGCCTGTGACCAAAATAATGCCGTGAGGGCGTCGAATTAAATCATCAAGTTGATCAGAGGTGTCCTTAGGCATACCTAGATCGTCCACCTGCAGCTTACCTGCATCTTTATCCAAAAGACGCATTACCACTCTTTCACCATGACTTGACGGCATAGTTGAAATACGCAAATCAATACTACGCCCTCCAAGTTTGACGCTCATGCGGCCATCTTGAGGTAACCTTTTCTCTGCAATATCAAGTTTCGACATTACTTTAATACGAGAAATTAGTAGAGGTGTGATCTGCACTGAGGGCTTTAGCACTGTGCTGAGCACGCCATCGAGACGAAACCGCACCAAGGATTCCTTCTCGTAGGGCTCAATATGAATATCAGAGGCCTTTTCTTTTAACGATTCCGCCAAAATCGCATTAAGAAGACGAATAATCGGCGCATCATCTTCAGAATCTAAAAGGTCGCCAGTATCTTCCAATTCTGCCGCTGCAGACTCCATATCGACAAAATCTCTAATATCTTCCATCACTGATTCTGAGGAGTTTTTCCGGCCACTATAGATCGACGCCAACATTTTATCAAAAGACTCACCATCAAGATGGGTAACGGCAGAAAATTTGCTGTTGGCTCTAATAACCTCTGAAATAGCCCACTGATTGGCTTGGGGCGACAATATTAGGTCACCTTCTGATTCCCGCAGTAACAGACCGTTACTTCGAGCAAACTCAAAAGGCAATAATTTAATAGTCGATTCTGACATCGTGAATACTCACTAAAGTCTTGTTATAGCAACATTAACCAAATCGTATACTACATGGAAAATCATAACAGTATGAACAAACGCGCTAAAGTGCGTAGCCTCTAATCAGCTGAAGGTTTTGCTTTAGCCATAGGCGGAAATGGAAATGAACTAACATTACCACCACTTGCTTCGGTAATTTTTCCTGTTCCTTCCTTTTCAACCTCATCGATACGAACAATAGATTGCATAGGAATAAAGCTACGCTTTATTCCAGAAAATTCATTTTTTAACTTCTCTTCAGCAGGATCAACTATCATCTGCGAACGCTCGCCAAATATAAACTCTTCAACTTCAAGAAAGCCCCAAAGGTCACTTTGAAAAACGTGTCGTGCATAGATCTCATACACATGCCCTTGATTGTGAAAAGTAATTCGATAAATGGGTTCGCTAGCCATAAGATGCCACTATGATTGGTATAGAATTAAAGAAGAGGATAATACCACAAGCCGGTTTAATCACACTGCAAAATGTTGCGGATTAGGGCACCAAGGCTATAATGCGCCCCTATTTGAAAAGAAATGTGTAGAGCATGCAGGAAAAGCCCATTAAGAAACTTCATATCGTCACTCATGGCTGTCAAATGAATGAGTATGACTCCTCTCGTATGCGAGATTTACTCGGTGAAAGTCATCAGATGGTCGCTACGGACAACGCAAAAGACGCAGATGTCATATTGCTCAACACATGCTCAATTCGAGAAAAAGCCCAAGAGAAAGTCTTTCATCAACTAGGCCGCTGGAAGCACCTAAAAGAAGCTAAGCCTGATCTGATTATTGGTGTTGGGGGTTGTGTTGCTAGCCAAGAAGGTGAAGCAATTTCCAAGCGGGCCCCATTTGTTGATCTGATTTTTGGCCCTCAAACTCTGCATCGATTACCAGAGATGATGGAGTCCAGAAAAGCTGATGGTGTAGTGATTGTCGATATAAGTTTTCCAGAAATTGAAAAGTTCGATCGCCTACCAACCCCAGAAGCAGACGGCGTCAGTGCGTTTGTATCAATCATGGAGGGCTGCTCTAAATATTGTACTTTTTGTGTGGTTCCTTACACCCGAGGAGAAGAGGTAAGCCGCCCAATTGCTGATGTCCTCGCTGAGATAAGTTCTCTGGCCGAACAAGGCGTTCGCGAAGTTAACCTGCTGGGTCAGAATGTGAACTCTTATCGTGGCGACATGCCTGACGGCTCAATATGCGACTTCGCCGAATTGATACCATTTGTGGCCAGCATCAATGGTATCGATCGTATTCGCTATACGACTTCTCACCCTGTAGAATTTTCTGATGCCCTTATCAATGTTTACAGTAGGGTTCCAGAGCTAGTAAGTCATCTGCACCTGCCTGTACAAAGTGGTTCCGATCGGATTCTAATGGCAATGAAGCGCGGGCATACTGCTATTGAGTACAAATCAAAGATTCGCCGCCTGCGAGAATTACGGCCCGACATTAGCATTTCTTCCGATTTCATTATTGGCTTCCCAAACGAAACCGAGGATGATTTTGCCGCCACCATGAAGCTTATAGAGCACATTGGTTTCGATACTTCGTTTAGCTTTATTTATAGCGCTCGGCCAGGCACCCCCGCGGCAGACTTGGCAGATAACGTGAGTGATGACGTAAAAAAACAGCGTCTAAAAATCCTACAAACCCGTATCCTGCAAAACGCTAGTGAAATCAGCCGGCGAATGGTTGGCAGCACGCAGCGTCTTTTAGTCACTGGCATTTCCCGAAAAGACCCAGGAGAATTGCAGGGCCGCACTGAAAATAATCGAGTGGTTAATTTTCGCGCCAGCGACCATAGCCTTATCGGTGAATTTACCGAGGCTATTATTACAGAAGCTCTGCCAAACTCTCTTCGAGGAGTGCTAGCCTGAAGTTTCCATTACTAATAACTTCTTTTTAGGCCTTAGTATTAAAAAAGGGGGTTTTTGTAATAACTCTGTGACAAAAAAGGGTTTACCCTTCTCTCAAGATCAAGCTATGCTAGGTGTATAAGTCAACTGTAGAGGTTTTTAAACACGCATTGAAACAAATGGAAAGCCATCCTGCTGCCCTTAACGTCACCCTTGAGCCAAATGAAGCTCACCGCCTTGCCTCACTCTGCGGACAATTTGATGATAATTTGCGCCTAATTGAACAACGGCTAAAGGTAGAAATACGTTCACGTGGTAACTTCTTCGCTATCTATGGCGAAGCTGAACCTGCTCAGCACGCTGCAGATGTTATCTATAATCTTTATCAACACACGGCTCACTCTAACCATGTATCTCCCGAAGAGGTGCATCTACACCTGCGACAATATGAGAGAAGAAAGCCTATGGATCAATCGGCTAACACCATCCCTGCCCCCAGTGATATCGAAAACTTTTCGGTTATTCGCACTAAAAAAGGCAACATTAAGCCCCGCGGTCTAAATCAACAGCGCTATGTGCGGGCCATGCAAACTCATGATATTAATTTCGGTATAGGCCCTGCTGGGACAGGAAAAACCTACCTCGCTGTCGCCTGCGCAGTAGAAGCATTATTAAGAGATGAGGTTGAGCGTATTCTATTGGTTCGACCTGCCGTTGAGGCAGGCGAGAGATTGGGGTTCTTACCTGGCGATCTGGCACAAAAAGTTGACCCCTATCTACGCCCCCTATATGACGCTTTGCACGAGATGCTCGGCTTTGAAACAGTCGCAAAACTTCAGGAACGCAATGTTATTGAAATAGCGCCTCTTGCGTATATGCGTGGCCGCACTTTAAGTGGTGCCTATATCATTCTCGATGAAAGTCAAAACACGACTCGCGAACAAATGAAAATGTTTCTCACAAGGATTGGTTTTGGCTCCACGGCCGTCATTACAGGCGACATGTCGCAGATAGATCTCCCTCGTGGTGTTAACTCAGGGTTAGTGCATGCTTGTAGCGTTTTAGAATCTGTTGAAGATATTAGCTTCACTCATTTTGAGTCTCGAGATGTTGTGCGTCACCCGATTGTTCAAAGTATCGTAGATGCCTACGATGCCCATGAAAAAGAGTCCTAGCGCTCTAATTTATGACTATTCCCATCCATATTCAAAGGGCTTGCACCTCCGAGGAATCTCCGGACGAAGCGAGTATTCGCCATTGGGTTACCGCGGCACTAAGAACAACAGACGCCTTAGAGCTCAGCATACGAATTGTAGATGAGCAAGAAAGCGCTCAACTAAATCGCCAGTATCGTGAGAAACTAGGGCCTACAAATGTTCTTTCATTCCCCTTTGATGCTGTTGTGCCTGAGCCTCTTCCGATACTGGGTGACCTCGTAATTTGCGCTCCCGTCGTAGTACAAGAAGCCACTCAACAAAATAAATCAATTAACGCGCACTGGGCACATATGATTATTCATGGTGTTCTACATTTGCTAGGGTATGATCATAGCAATGAGAAAGATTCGGAGATCATGGAAAGTCTGGAAACTGAAATTTTACTTGGCCTGGATTTCCCAGAACCTTACCTAGAGCCCGCAGGCAATGAAAAACCTAGCGAGCATCACTGAGATAACCATGAACGACGAATCATCTAACCAAAATTCCACCGAACCCTCTTTTTTTAAAAGATTAGTTCGAGCATTTTCCGCCAATCCGACCAGCAGCGATGAAGTCGCTGATATGCTGCGAAGTGCAGAAAATGAATCAATTATTGATGCAGGTGCACTGCAAATTATGGAAGGTGCTCTAAAAGTATCCGACTTGCAGGCTCGGGAGATTATGATCCCACGATCGCAGATGAAATTCATTGAAGCAGACTTATCGTTAGAGGAAATTCTTAATACCGTTATCCAATCACAGCATTCTCGTTTTCCTGTGGTTGGAGAATCTTCAGATGATATTCAAGGTATTCTGTTGGCTAAAGAATTACTCCCCTTAGTACTATCAGGCAAAGACTCTTTTGATCTAAAGAGTCTGCTACGTCCAGCCAATATCATTCCAGAAAGCAAGCGAATTAACATTCTGTTGCAAGAATTTCGAGAACAACGCTACCATATGGCAATAGTGGTAGATGAATATGGTGGAGTATCTGGACTCCTAACCATTGAAGATGTTTTGGAGGAAATAGTCGGTGAAATTGAAGATGAGACCGATGAGCATGAACCAGAGCAAATTCGTAAACTAGGCGACAACCTATATTCAGTTGAGGCTATCACTGAAATAGCCGACTTTAACGAATATTTTGATGTCGGTTTACCAGATGACGACTTTGACACCGTTGGCGGAATTGTTGTGCACGCACTAGGCCGATTACCAAAAGTGGCTGAAAAGACCAGTATCGGAAATTTTGATTTCACGGTGCTCGCAGCAGACAAGCGAAAGGTAACCTTGCTACAAGTCTCTAAAACAATCTAATGAGAGGCATCGAAAAACTTCAACATTATGGCGGCCTGCTCTTTGCTGGAGCCATTTTCCCCCTTGGCCTAGCACCATTCAATTTTTGGCCCGCAGTGCCCCTTAGCATTGCGCTGCTGTTCCGCACCCTGCAACATAAGACGATTAAGCAAACGCTTTTAAATACTACCGCCTATGCTTTCGGTTTGTTTTTTGCCGGTGCCAGTTGGCTCTATGTCAGCATTCACGAGTATGGGTTTATTGCCGCACCCCTCGCCCTATTAGCGACAACATTATTTTGTCTCTTTTTAGCCTTTATTTTTGCTATGCCCTTCGCTTTAAGTGCGTTTATTCCTCAAACGCCTATTAGCTGGATACTCGCTCTCCCCTCTATATGGGTTCTTAGTGAGTGGATAAGAACCTGGTTTTTGACAGGATTCCCGTGGCTATTTGCTGGCTATAGCCACACCGAAACCTGGCTTAGTGGCTGGGCTCCTGTCGGAGGTGTTTTATGGCTAAGTTTTCTTAGCGCCTTTTCTGGGATACTTTTAACGTTGATTTTTCAAGGGCATATTAAGCTATCTGCCGTTCGTCAATCAGCGGTAGTTATGTTGTGTATTGTGGTGGCGGGTTATATCTTGCAGCAATATGAATGGACTGAAAAAAGCGGCAAGCCTATATCGGTAGCGCTGATCCAGCCTAACATCCCACAAGGTGAGAAATGGTCTAAAGAAAAACAGACTGCCATACTCACACAATTAAGCGCACAAAGTGAGGTCCATTGGGATAAAGACTTGATTGTCTGGCCAGAAATGGCTGTCCCAACTACTCCAGAACGCATTCCTGTCTTCATACAGGACCTTCAAAAAAGAGCCTTAAAGACGAATACAAGTTTACTCTCAGGCATAGTGACCTACGACAATGAAACCCGTCGTTATTTTAATTCAATGATCGCTCTGGGCCCATCCGTTGGGCAATACAATAAAACACGACTGGTGCCTTTTGGCGAATATGTACCCCTTGAATCATTACTGCGTGGGCTGATTAAGTTCTTTGACCTGCCTATGTCGTCAATTGCAAGGGGGGGGGATAATCAAGAACCTTTTTCGATACAAGGACACTTGATTTCAGCGGCTATTTGCTATGAAGTGGTCTATCCAGACCTAGTCGCACGTAATAGTATCGATTCATCGGTTATTATGACGGTGAGTAATGATACTTGGTTTGGGCGCTCTATTGGCCCCAAACAGCATATGCAGATGGCGCAAATGAGAGCCCTAGAAAATGCCAAGCCATTGATTCGTGGCACTAATAATGGCATTTCTGCATTAGTTGATCACCGAGGTCGGATCTACCAAACAATTGAGCTGCACCAGACCTTAGCGCTCTCTGGCACGGTGCAACCCAGAGTCGGGGCGACGTTATTTACTAAACTTAGATCGTGGCCACTTATTTTAATCGCCTTACTTATTTGTATCAGTTTAGTTAGGGCAAGAAAACAATATTGAGATCGTGGAGGTCCCAAGACATGACAATTAATAAAGTATTACTGACCGTTCTAGTCGGCTTATCAATATCACTCTCAACCATTGCATTAGAAGTAGGTGATCAGGCTCCAAATTTCACCCTTGAGGCTACCGATGGCAAAACCTACACCCTAGAGCAATTTCACAACAAACAAGCAATTGTGATTGCATGGTACCCAAGAGCATTCACATCTGGCTGTACTATTGAGTGCAAGTCTCTTGCAAAGAATGGTCATCTGCTTAAAGCGTTAGATGTAACCTATTTTATGGCGAGCGTAGATTCCTTAGAAACGAATAAAGAATTTGCCGCCGAAAATGAGGCTGACTTTCCCTTGCTCAGCGATCCCTCTAAAAAAGTCGCCGCGGCCTATGATGTTCTGGCCTTTTACGGTATGCCAATGCGCCATACCGTCTATATAGGTAAAGATGGCAAAGTTCTGTTTGTTGATCGCAATATTGAGGCCGCAACCTCAGCAGAGGATATGGCGTCTAAACTTAAAGAGCTTGGTATACCTGCCCGTCAAGCCAGCTAAAGTCCGACACTAGTTGTTTTATAATCCTTGCGATGAATACTCTTCTGGGTATTCATCGTATGTGACTGTTAGAGTGGGCGTCATTCGCCTATAATTCACGCTTAATTCGTAAACCCTATAAGCAGTGAATATTAATGACCTTAGACGTAGTATATAACCCCGCTCAGATAGAACGAGAAGCCCAGAAGTTCTGGACAGACAATAAGACCTTTGAAGTCACTGAAGATCCTGACAAAGAAAAATTCTATTGCCTCGCCATGTTTCCCTATCCCAGCGGAAAATTGCATATGGGACATGTACGCAACTATACAATCACCGATGTAATTGCTCGATATCAACGCATGCAAGGGAAAAATGTGCTTCAACCCATGGGCTGGGACGCATTTGGTTTGCCTGCTGAAAATGCCGCCGTGGAGAATAAAACCGCACCAGCTAAATGGACACATGAAAATATTGCTTACATGAAGGCACAGTTAAAGTCTCTTGGCTTTGGTATTGACTGGTCACGAGAATTAGCTACCTGTGAGCCCGACTATTACCGCTGGGAACAATGGTTTTTCACAAAGCTGTACGATAAAGGGCTTGTTTATAAAAAGACCAGCGCAGTTAACTGGTGCCCTAAAGACGCCACCGTACTAGCCAACGAGCAAGTAATCGATGGTTGCTGTTGGCGCTGTGACACCCCAGTAGAGCGAAAAGAAATTCCCCAATGGTTCATACGTATCACCGACTATGCTGAGCAATTGTTGGACGATTTAGATGATTTAGATCAGTGGCCAGAACAAGTTAAGACGATGCAACGTAACTGGATTGGTAAGAGTCGCGGTATCAACGTTACCTTTGATCTTTCAGAAAGCGTTTCTGGGTATCAAGACTTTGAAGTCTACACCACTCGTCCTGACACTTTGATGGGCGTTACCTATCTAACCTTAGCAACCCAGCATCCAATCGCACTGGAAGTTGCTCTAACTAATCCTTCCTTGGCAGAATTTATAGAACAGTGCCAAACTCAACAGATATCCGAAGCAGAGATGGCCACAATGGAAAAGCGTGGCATAGATACTGGTATCACGGCCCTGCATCCATTGACTGGAGAACTTGTTCCAGTGTGGGTGGGAAACTATGTGTTGATGGACTATGGTTCGGGAGCAGTAATGGCTGTGCCCGCTCATGATCTACGAGACCATGAGTTTGCTAAGAAATATCAACTACCTATAAAGCAGGTTGTGACGCCAAAAAACGATCAACATTGTGACGTTGCTGTTGATGCTTTTACTGAAAAAGGGCTACTCGTTAATTCAGGCCCCTACAACGGACTTGATTTCGCTGCCGCCTTTGATGCCATGGCAGCTGATCTTGAGTCCACTAACCATGGTTCAGTAACCACCAATTATCGCCTGCGTGACTGGGGTGTTAGTCGTCAGCGCTACTGGGGCACGCCTATCCCAATGTATAATTTGGCGGAGGGCGGTGAAATTCCAGTGCCTCTAGATAAATTGCCAGTAATTTTACCCACCGATGTTACGATGGATGGTATCCAATCACCAATTAAGGCAGACAAAAATTGGCGCATGGCCGACTTGAACGGCAAATCAGTTGAGCATGAAACAGACACTTTCGACACCTTTATGGAGTCCTCTTGGTATCACGCTCGGTTTACCTGTTCCGACCTAGATAGCGCGATGCTCGACCCCGCGCGGGCCGATTACTGGCTTCCGGTAGATCAATATGTGGGTGGTATAGAACACGCGATTTTGCATTTACTTTATGCTCGGTTTTACCACAAATTATTGCGTGATGAAGGACTAGTGAGTAGCAGCGAACCATTCAAGAGCCTACTATGCCAAGGTATGGTGCTGGCCGAATCATTTTACACTGAGAGCGCCGGCCGAAAAGTCTGGCTATCCCCCCGCGACGTTAAGGTTGAGCGCGACGCTAAGGGTCGCGCCCTGACTGCCATCGAAATTAAAACTGGCCTGCCAGTCCACAGTGGCGGCATTACTAAGATGTCTAAATCCAAAAATAACGGCATAGACCCACAGACGACTATTGATAAATATGGTGCTGATACGGTACGGCTGTTCACTATGTTTGCTGCGCCTCCAGAGCAAACTCTAGAATGGAGTGATGAGGGCGTTTCTGGCGCCTACCGTTTCTTGCGCAAACTATGGAAGATGGTTCATGATCACCTAAGCCACGATATCGCTGACCCCATAAATGTCGACGAGCTTAACGAGACACAAAAAGATCTGCGACGTAAGACGCACGAAACCATTGGCAAGGTTAACGATGACTATGGTAGGCGTAATACCTTCAATACGGCGATTGCTGCAGTTATGGAATTGCTAAATGATATTGCTAAGCTAAATGAGTCAGATGCGCAATCTATCGCGGTAAGACATGAAGCTTTGACCTGTGCTATTTTACTTTTATCACCTGTAGCGCCGCATATCTGTCATAGTTTGTGGGCGACTCTAGGCAACTCAGAATCAGTCGCGGATGCTAGCTGGCCCGTTGTTGACGAGTCAGCCTTGGTTCGCACGACGATAACCTTAGTGCTCCAAGTGAATGGCAAGGTACGAGGTAAAATTGAAGTATCTGCCGATATTTCCAAGCAAGGCATTGAAGAAATTGCCCTCCAAGATGCTAATGTTCAACGCTTTATAGAAGGTTTTACCATTCGCAAAATTATTGTTGTACCTGGTAGATTAATTAACATCGTGGCTAACTAAGAGACCAGTGATGAAACAAAAAATATTGCTAATAGCCCTTACTTTCCTAATCACTAGCTGTGGCTGGCAATTACGTGATACCCAGATTGCTCCTTCATCGATAGGAACTATTTACATCTCCTCAAGTAATCCTAGTAGCGCCCTGATCACCGAGTTAAGACGAGCCCTTAACACCTATGGCGTGAAGGTCGCGTCTAATTCCTCAAGCGCAGACTATGCTGTCGTTATTGTCGACTTTAGGCAAAATCATCGCACCGCAAGCCTTAACGCCAGCGCTCGAGTTGCCGAATATCAGCTTAACGAAGATGTTGATTTTTATATCACCGACCCTCAAGGTAATCAAATAACATCTTTATCCACAGCCTCTGTGGAACGTGTTTATGAATTTAGTGAGGACGACATCCTAGCTTCAGATAATGAGGAGCAATTTATACGCAACGGAATGCGCGAAGATATAGCGCGTCAAATATTGAATCGATTGCGCGTTTTGCCTCAGTAAATAGAGTGCTGAAGAAACCTAAGAGTAAGCGATGAAAATACGACCAGAGCAGTTCAAAAACCACCTCCATAAAGATCTGTTGCCTGCCTATATGATTAGCGGAGATGAACCTTTACTAGCGCAAGAATCTGCTGACGCCCTGCGTCTTGCAGCCCGGCAGCAAGGGTTCTCGGGAAGGGATGTTTTTTATAGCGATGGTAAATTTGACTGGGACCAACTACATAATGAAGCTAACGCATTATCGCTGTTTTCTGAAAAGAAAATAATAGAAATTAATATTAGTAATGGCAAACCTGGTGATAAGGGCAGTAAGGCAATCTGTGAACTCTGCGCTAACCCAAACCCAGACAATCTATTATTAATAGTCGCTCCTAAGCTTGAACGCGCGGCACAAAACAGTAAATGGGTTAAAAGTATTGAATCCTTGGGAGCCCATGTCCAAGTGTGGCCTATCACGGGTGAACAATTACCGCGCTGGATTAAGCAGCGCCTCCATGATTCAGGGATAGACGCAAACCAAGAGGCTGTTCAAATTCTTGCTGAGCGTGTTGAGGGTAATCTTTTAGCCGCCACCCAAGAAATAGAGAAACTTAAATTGTTGGCGGTAGACGGCAAAGTCGATGCAACAACAATGTCCTCGGTAGTTGCTGATAGTGCAAGATATAACCTGTTTGAGTTTGTCGACAAAATATTAATAGGGGATGCTCAATCTGCCGCGAGATCATTGCGAGGTTTGCAAAATGAAGGGACTGACGCAGTTCCACTGCTGTGGGCTATCACTCGAGAATTACGTATTCTTGTTAAGGCTAGTGAACAGGTAGCTAGAGGCGAGCACAGTGACTGGGCCCTAAAGAATGCTGGCGTTTGGGAAAAACGCTTACCGCTATTTCGTCGCGCACTTAAACGATGCAGTGGCGCCCATCTTAGAATGTTGATGTATCAAGCGGGGGCCATTGATCAAGCTATCAAAGGTATCCGAAAAGCAGATACTTGGGACGAAATGACGACTCTGGTTCTATCTTTTGCAGGCAGCCAAATACTAAAACCAAGCAACGTTAAATTACTAATAGAAAGCTAGAATAAATCCTTCAGCTCAATTATATTTTTAATTTTACTAGTTTCCCAACCAAAAATAGACCACAGCGGTAATAACCAGAATCCCGATTAAGTTGAGCACTAGCCCTTCTCTGACCATTTGTTCGACCGTTATCTTGCCAGTACCAAAAACAATCGCGTTGGGACCAGTAGCCACTGGCAACATAAAAGCACAGCTTGCGGACAGGGCTGCAGGTAACATTAAGAGTGCCGGTTCAAAACCAGCGCCTAATGAAGCCGCCGCGAGAATAGGCATAAGCAAAGCTGTGGTGGCGGTATTGCTGGTTATTTCTGTAAGGAAGGTGACGGCCATTGCAACCACTGCTATCACCACAATAATTGATAAGCGAGTCACACCAGAAAGCGCATCTCCGATTGCTGTACTTATGCCTGTAATCGCAAAGGCTTTTGCAATAGCAATACCGCCAGCAAATAATAACAAAACGCCCCAGTGAATCGTGGAGGCCGACTCCCAATCCAATAATTTACCGCCAGAACCATTAGGTATCACAAACATTAGTACAACTGCCGTCAATGCTACCGCAGCATAATTTGCAGACGGCACACCGAACCAAGTAGTCCAACCACCGAATGGCTCGCGCAGAGTGATCCAGGCTAGAGCAGTTAAACCAAATATGATTAACACGCGAATTTCTTCGTCACGCCAGACGCCAACTTTAGGTATTTCTAGGGGGGTGCCATTTTTTAGATGGCGCGTCATCCACAAACCCGCTACTGGAATCATAATCACTACCACGGGTAACGCCCAAGCCATCCATTGACTAAAGCTCGGCATGGAACCCGTGGTTTCAGCATACACTTTAAGAAAAATGACATTAGGCGGCGAACCTATTGGCGTACCCAAACCTCCAATACTTGCAGAGTAGGCAATACCCAAAAAAAGCGCTATAGCAAGCTTTTGACTTTCAGCAGAATTTTCTACGCTGTCTATAACCGCATAGGCAACAGGCAATAACATAAGGGTGGTTGCAGTATTTGACACCCACATACTTAGTGCGGCTGAGGCCACCATAAAGCCAAACACTAATCGGCTCTGGTTCTCGCCACCAAATAGGTTCACCAACCCCAAAGCAATCCGTCGATGAGCGCCACTTTTTTCCATCGCTTTTGACAGCATGGCGCCGCCCATCAATAAAATAATAAGCGGGTCACCATAAGCTTGAGCAACCTGCTTACCATCGAGTATGCCCAACAGAGGCATGACGCCTAAGGGAATCATAGACGTCGCCGGAATCGGAATCGGCTCAAATATCCACCACAATGCACAAAGAAGCGTCAAACCAGCTGTCAAAGCCCCCTCAATTGCCCACCCATAAGACAGCATTAAAGCCGAGACACAAGCACCTCCCAGAGGTGCAATCCAAAGCATGAGTTGCTTAATTTGACTGGTCATTATTCGCCTTCTAACATAAAGTCACCGCGTTCATAAGCCGCCACAATATCTGCCGCATTAGCCTGATCTGATTCATTGACCATGATCGACAAGTGCCCCATGACCGCGATCTCGCCCAAACCGCCCTGCAATGAAGCCCCATGAAGGAATACCTGCAAGCCAGCTTGCTCGATCAAGTCTCTCAGTAATTGTGCTTCAAAATAATCACTACCGCGATAAACAGAAATCATAATCGTCGGCGACGCATACTATAAGCAATACCCACCAAAAGAATACCCGAAGTATTCGCCAGTAAATCTAGTGGGTCACCATAACGATAGGCTGTCATGGACTGGGCTATTTCCATGAGCAACCCAAAGAGTACTAAAATGGCGCCAATGCTCCAAATCGAAAATCGATAGCTATAGGCACAGATAGCCAAGAAATATAGGCTCCCATAAGCGATAGAGTGGTGTATTTTATCCTCCCAGCTAACTAGTTGTTGAGGCACATTGATAGGTAATAGCGACAATAAGATTACTGCCACAATGTCCAACCAAAAAAATAGTTTGAAGTTTTTTAGTAGTGGCATCTTAGTTCTCTGTTATCCGCTTATTTAAATTAGTATACCTATCCAAAGTCCCCACATCACACCATTCTCCTGAATAAAGAGTGCCGCTTATCTGTTGGGAGAGAATTGCTGGTCGGAATACATTACGCAATGGGAAAATATTGTCCTGCTGATCAATATTCTTAAATAATTCAGGACTTAAAATACTAATGCCACTATAGGTATGTCGTTTCGACTCAAAGCCTATTCTATGATGCGCAAGCGAAAAATCACCCATTGGATTGTGCTTGGGATTATTCACCAACACCAAATGGGCCAGGTCATTCAGCTCTAACGAGTTCATTAGCAAAGTTTCGATAGGAAAATCAGTCCAAATGTCGCCACTAACCAACAAAAAAGGATCTGACCCTAAAAAGGGTAGAGCGTTCAAAATGCCACCCCCAGTCTCTAAGGGGTACTCTTCACGAGACCAATTAATGGTCACTCCGAATTGACTGCCGTCAGAAAAATAGTCTTCTATTTGGTCAGCTAACCAAGAGATATTAATTACGATTTCGGTTATGCCCGCACTCGCAAGTCTTTCAAGATGATAAGCAAGCAAAGGTTTCCCAGCGATCTTAAGCATAGGTTTTGGTGTTCTATCGGTCAGTGGTCGCAACCGCGCGCCCAATCCGGCGGCCAAAATCATTGCCTTCATAGCGGCCCACCCTGATCCTTATACCAATTTTTTTTTAGCAAATATGGCATGATTTTTTGATCAAACCAATCGCCAAATTCACGGGTCTCAGGGTAGCGATTGGCTATCTCTAGGCTATAGGCAACCACTAGAGATAAGTCATTCAAATAACCAACTTTGCCATCTCTTAGCGCCAATCGAGAAAATATACCCATCACTTTTATATGTCGTTGCAACCCCATAAGGTCGAACCAACGTAAAAAAACCTGATCGTTAACGTTATTTATTAACCCCAACTCTTCTAACCTTTGCTTATAATTTAGAGCTCTTTTCTGGACTAACTCCACGGGCCAACGCACGTAGCAATCCTTTAAAAGAGAGACTAAGTCATAAGTAATAGGGCCTTCAACAGCATCTTGGAAATCAATCACTCCAATGCTGTCATCCTCCAAAATCATTAAATTGCGTGAATGGTAATCTCGATGAACAATCACCTTGGGTTGCTCTAGAGCATTACAGGTTAAATCGCTGTACAGTTTTTTAATCATAATCTGTGCCGCAGCATCGATCTCGACTCCAAGCAGCTCTTTTACAAACCATTGTTCAAATAAACCGAGCTCATTAGATAAAACCTCTAAATCATATGGTGCGAAAACCTGAGGGTTAGCGGGTAATTGTTGAATTGTCAGGAGCATGGACTCTGCCTGTTGGTAGCGATAATCAACAGACTTATCTGTAAGGACCGCTTGTAATAATGTTTCACCAAAGTCTTCTAGCAACAAAAAGCCACGACTGAAATCAACCGCCCTGAGTGAAGGCCGCCTTATGCCCGCAGCTTTAAAGACCAATGAGATGTCAACATAAGCTTGGTTCTTTTCCTTACTTGGCGGCGAATTGACAGCGATGAGGCTCGGTTGAGTATTTAATCGATAGTAGCGGCGAAATCCAGCATCACCAATGAGAGGCGAGACATGTAGCGGTTCAATAAGCTTGTTGTCAACGGGCAGATAAGCCAAAATCCAGTCTATAAAATCCTGACTAAGATCGCTATTCATCAGCTTCTGTTCCTCCAAACGAGGTTGATTTATCAGCTAAGACCACTGTATCTATTCTCCCTTGGCAATAAAATTTAATTTTAGCTCATTTAAGTGATTTGATCGCGCTAATAGTCGAATATATCAGGTAAAATGTTAGGGTATTAATATGACTGTTGGACTCTGGCTCTGATGCTAGCAAATCAATACATTTCTACCCGCCTTCATCTGCGTTTTATAATTGCAGTTACCATTAGCCTCGCATGGCCGATTACAGTGCTAGCGACTGAAAATAACACCGGGCCACATAATCTTGACTGGGTCAAAGCTCAGGCTATGACGGACGAGCAACGCAGTAAACTCGCCGCTAATTGTTGCGGTGCCTACATTGAACCTCAGCATGATAGTCAAGATGCTAATTTGAAAATGGAAGATGCACCTCTAAGAATTAAAGCGATCTCTACTGAAGCTCCATCTGATTCAGTGGCGATCTTAGAAGGTGATGTCCAGATATCCCAAGGCAACCGTGAGGTTCGCAGCCGTTATGCTAAAGTTGATAAGTCGACAGGCAAGGTTTCCTTAGAAGGCAATGTGCAATTTCGCGAACCAGGCCTACTACTGCTTGGTGATCGAGCGACCGTTGATATGGCTACCCGAAATGTACAGGTCGACAATGTCACCTATGTTATTCATGAGGCTTCAGTCCGCGGCACTGCCAAAAATCTGAATCGAAAAGCTGAAGACATTATCGTTATTAATGATGCGTCCTACTCGTCCTGCGAACCCGGCGATTCAAGCTGGCATCTAGTGGCTAAAGAAATTGAAATTAATCAAACTACTGGTTTCGCCACGGTTAAAAGTGCCCGCATAGAAGTCAAAGATGTTCCGATTTTCTACTTACCCTACATGAAATTCCCAATTGATGATCGTCGCTCATCAGGCCTGCTGTTTCCCACGATCGACATGAATCAGAAAAATGGTTTAGATTTCACCCAGCCTATTTATTGGAATATTGCAGAAAATTACGACGCCACTATATCTCCACGCTATATTCAACATCGTGGTTTTGTCCTAGACACGGACTTTCGGTATCTGAATAGCTGGTCAGAAAATAAAGTTGCCGCTGCTTTTTTAGCAAATGACAAGGGTGGAAATGACGCTGAAAAAATTGATCCCCTCACTGGGCTTTATCCGAACGAGGGTGAAGATCGCTATATGTTTAATCTCGACCATTTTGGCGGTAAAGGCCTACCTTGGTCCACCTTTGTAGATTACAACAAGGTCAGCGACATACGATACGTGCGCGATCTTGGCAATATGACGATTGATGAAACTAGCAGAACTCACTTACAACAGCGGGCCCATGCTAGCTATAAAACCGACCATTGGAACTACCGTATCGGAAGCAGAGACTATCAAGTGATTACGGAAGGATTAGATGACCAGTATTCTGTGGTGCCTAATGTCTCTATCAACGGCTACTATCGTTTTACCAATAATATAGTGATTGATCTTGACAACCAATACACCAGATTTAACCACAGTAATCCAAGCATGGTAGAAGGCAGTCGCAGTCGAATTGATTACGGCATCAGCTGGGATCAGCGTTGGAATTGGGGCTACTTCAAACCTAAAGTACAGATGAAACACCTTGCCTATAATCTAGACAGCCCAGATAATCTTTCGGCCCAGTTAACTAACAGAACTCCCGAGATAACCATTCCGGTATACAGTCTTGATACTAGCGTGTTTTTCGAAAGAAACTCAAACTTGATGACTGGGTACACGCAAACTTTTGAACCTCGAGTGTTTTATCTAAAATCGACCTACAGAGATCAATCATCTCTACCTGATTTTGATACAAGAGAGCTCACCCCTTCTTATGAAAAGCTGTTTCGTGATGGGCGTTTTGTCGGCGGCGACAGGATTTCTGATGACAAGCGTTTGACGGTAGGTTTTACCACTCGTTTTATTGACCAAACAACAGGTCAGGAAAGATTCAGAGCTAGTATCGCTCAGTCTATGTATTATACCGAACGCTTAGTGACTTTGGCGGTAGCTCCCACAGCGAAAGAATTGTCTGATATGGGTCGAGACAAATCTCTCATCGCAATAGAACTAGCAGGGCGAATCAATAAAAAATGGCGCTTCAGTGGCGACCTGGTCTATAACGATTTCGATCACCATCTAGAAAAAAGTAGTCTAAGCCTTCGTTATAATGATCGAGAAAGACGATTATTCAACTTCACTTACCGATATACTAGCAGGGAATCTAGATTATATGATATTCAAGCCGTCGACCAAGATATAAAGCAAGCTAATGTATCGGCGTTTATTCCCTTGTCGAGTAATTTTAATCTCGTAGGGCGCTGGAGTCATGATTTTACTAATCGCAGGGAACTTGAAGTGTTCGCTGGGTTCGAATACAACAACTGTTGTTGGAGGGCCTCCCTTGTCGCCCGAAGATGGTTAGATAGAGACGATGAGGTATTTTTTCCCGAGCAAGATTTAAGAGGCAAAAACGGTCTCTTTTTTCAAATACAATTTAAAGGTCTGGCAGGTAGTAGTGGCCGGGTAGATACAATGTTACGTAATGGTATTTATGGATATGAACAGACAGAAAACTTCTAAGCAAAAACTCAGCGGATTAATCTTAGTCATTAGCATGCTTCTTTTGCCAAGTATGGTTATCGCGCAAATTAAAGTTTTGGATAAGATAACAGCAATCGTTGATGATGATGTGGTCTTACAGAGTGAGTTAGACCAAAGAATGATAGCGGTACTAAGCCAGATACAAGCCTCTGGCACTAAGGCCCCACCGCAGGACATTCTTAGGCAACAGATCCTCGAAAGACTAATCTCTGAGCGCTTGCAACTTACAATGGGTTATGACGCGGGTATTCGTATCACTGATGAAGAGCTTAATCAGGCTATAGTTCGCATTGCTTCAAACAACAAACAAACTATGGATGAGTATATCGATCAGCTTGCCCTGCAAGGTAGCAGCGTCTCTATAATTCGAGAAGAGATCCGCAATGAAATGACGATCCTTCGCGTTCAACAAGGTAAGGTAATGCGACGCATCAGGATTAGTGAGCAAGAATTAGATAATTTTTTGAGTTCCGAAGAAGGTCGCTTTGTCACCTCCCCTGAGGTCAATATTGGTCAAATTTTACTGTCAATATCAAGCGGATCTAAAAAACAAAGAATCGACGGTATACTGGATCGAGCTCAAGCATTGTTAGATCAAGCTAATAATGGAGAAGATTTTAGATCGCTAGCCATTGCCAACTCAGCAGATCAATCGGCCCTTCAAGGCGGCGACCTTGGCTGGAGGAAAATGGCGCAATTACCCGGGGTATTTATTGATGCTGTTGAACAGCTAGACATTGGTGAGATCTCCAGCCCTATCCGCAGCGACGCGGGCTATCATTTAATTAAACTTTATGAGCGCCGTGGTGGTGGTAAGCAGCTGATAGAACAGCACTTCGCACGACATATTCTAATTAAACCCAATCAAATTCGCGATGAAATCACGACTATTGGTCAACTCAACAACCTGCGTGATCGTATTATTGCAGGGGAAGACTTTGCTATTCTATCTAAAGAATTCTCAGAAGATCCTGGATCTGCTCTAAATGGAGGCGAATTAGGCTGGTCTACTCCAGGAATGTTTGTTCCTGAGTTTGAACAAACCATGAGTACCATTCCAGTAAATGACGTCAGTGCGCCTTTCTCGTCTCAATTTGGATGGCATATTCTGCAAGTTACTGAGCGTCGGCAACAGGACTTCAGCGGTGAAATTCTGAGAAATAGAGCCCAAAACATGCTCCAGCAGAGAAAGTATGAAGAAGAGCTTCAAGTCTGGCTTCAGGAAATACGTGACGAGGCCTTTATCGAAATAAAAGAGTCCCCTCAGTCATGACGTTAAATCTGGCATTGACTCCGGGGGAGCCCTCCGGGGTCGGTCCGGACTTACTCATTCAACTAGTCCAGCAAAAACAGCAACAACAAATTATCGCGTTCGCAGATCCAGATATGTTGGCTGCACGCGCAACTATGCTGGGTCTGCCGCTTAATCTGGTTGAAGTGCAAGACGACTTTGTCTCATCAACACCCAGCGAACTTGCAGTTGTTACGTCCAAAGTAGCTATGCCAGTCGAGCCTGGCGTACTAAATCAAGCCAATGCGCCCTATGTGCTTAACTGTTTAGATGCGGCTATCGCTTCCTGCCAAGAAGGCCTTTGTCAGGCGATGGTCACCGGCCCAGTGCAGAAATCGATCATCAATGATGCTGGTATTAAATTTAGCGGCCATACTGAATATTTAGCTGAAAAAACTAAAAGTGATACGGTGGTTATGATGCTCGCAACTGAAGAATTGCGCGTCGCTTTAGCTACGACTCACCTCCCTCTTCGCGATGTTCCTGATGCTATTTCGGTTGAGCTACTAATGCCCATCATCGATGTGTTGTATCAAGATCTTCAAAATAAATTCGGCATCAAGCAGCCTACAATACTAGTCAGCGGGCTTAATCCTCATGCAGGAGAAGGTGGTCATATAGGTCAGGAGGAAATCAACGTTATAGCACCGGTGATTAGACATTACCGCGAGGCAGGGAGAAATATAATAGGACCTCTGCCCGCTGACACGCTGTTCACCCAGAAGCACCTTTTGGACGCAGATGCAGTTCTAGTTATGTACCACGACCAAGGTTTACCAGTCCTCAAGTATCAGGGCTTTGGCAGAGCAGCGAATATAACCCTTGGCCTGCCTATTATTAGGACGTCGGTGGATCACGGTACGGCACTGGATATAGCCGGTACAGGCCTTGCTGACATTGGCAGTTTACATGCCGCAATAAAGGTCGCCGTACAAATGGCAAGTGTTCAAATATGAAGAAGGAACACCAAGCTCGTAAACGATTCGGTCAGAATTTTCTTATTGATCAGCAGGTAATAAGCCAAATAATCTCTGCGATTGGCCCGAAAATAGATGACAACCTGATAGAAATCGGGCCTGGCACTGCAGCGCTCACTGAGCACCTAATAAAGAGATGTCCCAGCATGTCTGTTTTGGAACTGGATCGTGATTTAGTAAAGTTTTTAGGGACTAAATTTGCCGATTATCCTGATTTTAAGATTCACAGTGGCGATGCTCTAGATGTGGATTTCACTCAATTTTATGATGGTCGGGACTTGCGGCTCGTAGGGAACTTGCCCTACAACATTTCTACTCCAATTCTTTTTCATCTGTTGCAAGTAGGTCATCTGATTAAAGATATGCATTTTATGTTGCAGCGGGAAGTAGTGGATCGTCTAGGCGCGAGTCCTGGCAGCAAGACATATGGAAGACTATCGGTAATGATTCAATACCACTGTCAAGTAATGCCTATTATCCCTGTTCCTCCCGAATCCTTTAGGCCCGCGCCAAAGGTGCAATCTGCCGTTGTGAGATTAAAACCTCACCGACAGAAACCCTTTATCGCTGATAATGAAATATTGTTTAGTCAGGTCGTTAATCTGAGTTTTCAGCAACGGCGTAAGACCCTTAGAAATTGTTTAAAATCGTTGTCACATTGTTTGGATGGATTAGAGGGGCGGCTCGATCTGTCAGCCCGTCCAGAGCAGCTGTCTGTAGGTGATTTTGTCACAATCGCAAACCATGTCAACCAAACTATGAGTGAGACCTAATGACTACTAGCACCCAGCCCATTATGATTACAGTCATTACTGAATATCTAACCGAACAATCTCAACCTGAAGAAAATCGCTATGCATTTGCCTACCATATAACAATTAAAAATCAGAGTGTCCGGTCAGCAAAAATACTGACACGACACTGGATTATTGTTGATGCAAATCAAGAGCGTAAGGAAGTGCATGGCGAAGGCATTGTCGGAAAACAACCTATTATTTTAAGTGGTGATAAGTATGAATATACCAGCGCAGTGGTGCTGGACACCCCTGTGGGCACTATGGAAGGGTCATACCAGCTTGTCGATGACGGCGGTGTGACCTTTAACGCACCGATAGAGCCATTCCTCCTCTCAATCCCCCACGCTGTTCATTAGGTGACTCATTACGCTGTAGGGGACATTCAGGGCTGTTTTGAGGCGCTGATCAAGCTCTTAGCGAAGATTCAATTTGATCCAGATCAGGATTGTCTGATTTCCGTAGGTGATCTCGTCAATCGAGGGCCTCAGTCGCTAGAAACTTTACGCTATTGTAAAAATTTAGGGGATTCCTTTGCCACGGTATTGGGCAACCACGATCTACATCTGCTTGCTATAGCCCATGGAATAAGAAATCCAACCTCGAAGGACACGCTCAATCCTATACTTGAGGCCTCAGATAAGGATGAATTGCTAGACTGGTTGCAACAACAGCCCCTACTGCTAAACGTAAAGGGTTATACCATTGTGCACGCAGGAATACCGCCGCAATGGTCTATTGCAAAGGCAGAGAAGCTTGCTAATGAGGTCAACTGCGCTTTGACCTCTGAGAATAGCGGCGCTTACTTCAGCGCCATGTACGGTAACTACCCACTACTTTGGTCAGATGACTTATATGAACCGGCGAGACTACGGGTCATCACTAACTACCTCACCCGTATGAGATTTTGTACCGCGGACGGTGAGCTTGACCTCGACACGAAAAGTACCATCATCCCGCCTACGGGTCATAAAGCTTGGTTCAGCCACTCTGGCCGAAAAACAGAGGGTAATAAAATTATTTTTGGCCACTGGGCCGCGTTAGAAGGGCGTGATTGTGGGGACAATCTTTTCCCGTTGGACACGGGCTATGTGTGGGGTGGTCCCATGAGGATCATGAACCTAGATACGGAAGAATATATTCACATAAATCCTTAGCCAAGGGTTTATGGACTTCACGGTAACGGACACAAAAAAGCCGAGCAAGAGCTCGGCTTTAATCATTTATGTCAAGAGCCTACTCAGCAGCGACTTCTAACACTTCACTAGACGTGTCAGCCATTTCACGACCCACAAGCTCAACATAAGCCATAGGCGCCTTATCACCGGTACGATTGCCGCACTTTAATATACGAAGATACCCACCCGGACGCTCCAAAAAACGGGGCCCAAGATTAGAAAACAATTTCCCAACTGTCGCCTTGTCACGAAGGCGATCAAAAGCCAAGCGGCGATTGGCAACACTGTCTTCCTTCGCTAGCGTAATAAACGGCTCAGCGAAACGACGAAGCTCCTTTGCTTTAGGCAAAGTCGTCTTTATGAGCTCGTGCTCAACCAGTGACGCAGTCATGTTGCGAAACATTGCCCTTTTATGAGTACCTGATTTGTTCAGCTTGCGGCCACTATAACGATGACGCATGATTTATTTCCTTAATTCGTTGCTTACTTAGCAATTCTTTCTAAATAAAATAACTTAACCTAGCTCGCGTTCACTCTTAAGACTAGCCGGAGGCCAGGTTTCGAGTCGCATGCCCAATGACAAACCACGTGAGGCTAAAACATCTTTAATTTCTGTCAGCGATTTCTTGCCTAAGTTCGGCGTCTTCAATAACTCTACTTCCGTACGCTGGATTAAATCGCCAATATAGTAAATGCTCTCAGCCTTAAGACAGTTTGCAGATCGCACAGTCAATTCAAGATCATCAACCGGACGGAGGAGAATAGGATCAATCTCTTCTTCCTTCTCTTCAGGCTCCGCAGCTGTTTCTCCCTGCAAATCTACAAACACCGCCATTTGCTGTTGCAAAATAGTAGCAGCCCGGCGAATAGACTCTTCAGGGTCAATCGTGCCATTAGTTTCAAGTTCCAAAACTAACTTATCAAGGTCAGTGCGGTTCTCAACGCGCGCGTTTTCGACGCTATAAGACACTTTAAATATCGGACTAAAAGAAGCATCAAGTTGCAGACGACCTATTGTAAGACCTTCGTCTTCACTAACACGAGCGTCAGAAGGCTGATAACCTCGACCTCGCACTATATTCAACTCCATGTTTAGCGCTGTTTCACCTGAGATAGTAGCAATAACATGCTCGGGGTTAATAACCTCTAGATGGCTATCACACTCAATATCTCCAGCAGTTACAACACCTGGGCCTTTTGCCTTCAATGTCACTGTTGTTTCGTCTCGCCCTTCCATTACGACCGCTACACCCTTCAGGTTGAGCAGTATTTCCATAACGTCTTCTTGGATACCCTCAATTGTACCGTATTCATGCTCGACGCCATCAATCTGAACGTCAACAATGGCACATCCAGACATCGAAGATAGCAGGATACGACGAAGCGCATTTCCCAATGTATGACCAAACCCACGCTCTAACGGCTCAAGAACAACCTTAGCATGTGTAGGACTATAAGCAGTTACATCGATATTTCGCGGTGTAAGCATTTCAGTAGCAGAATTTTCCATATTATTACCTGTAAGAGCTGACAGCCATTATTTAGAGTAAAGTTCTACGATCAGATTCTCATTAATCTCTGAAGGCAAGTCGGAACGATCGGGGATTCGAGTAAAAGTGCCTTCCATTTTATTACTGTCTACACTAATCCACTCAACTTCCCCTCTCTGTGCGGCAAGCTGCATAGCGGTTTGCACACGGAGTTGCTTCTTAGACTTCTCGCGGAGACCAACGATGTCTCCCTCGCTGACGCGGAACGAAGCAATATTCACTTTTTCGCCATTCACTAAGATTGAATTGTGCGCCACCAATTGACGCGACTCAGCGCGAGTAGCACCGAAACCCATTCTGTAAACGACGTTATCAAGACGTGACTCTAACAAGGTCAACAGGTTTTCACCGGTATTACCCTTAGTTCCAGCCGCAGCCTTATAGTAGCCTCTGAATTGCTTTTCCAATACGCCGTAAATACGACGTACCTTTTGTTTTTCACGCAACTGCACGCCGTAATCTGACAAACGCCCACGGCGCTGTCCGTGCTGACCTGGTGCACTATCTGCGCGACACTTTGATTCTAGGGGGCGTACGCCACTTTTAAGGAACAGATCTGTTCCTTCACGACGCGACAGCTTACAAGTTGGTCCAAGATATCTAGCCATTATTGTTCTCTCTTACACTCGGCGTTTTTTAGGAGGACGGCAGCCATTATGTGGAACTGGCGTCACATCCGTGATGTTAGTAATTTTGTATCCGGCATTATTGAGCGCACGAACTGCTGACTCTCTACCCGGCCCTGGACCCTTTACTTGGACATCAAGGTTCTTCAACCCATAGTCCTTGGCTGCTTCGCCAGCACGTTCTGCAGCTACCTGAGCCGCAAAAGGCGTACTTTTACGCGAACCACGGAACCCAGACCCACCTGAAGTCGCCCATGACAGGGTGTTACCCTGACGATCGGTGATGGTCACAATAGTATTATTAAACGACGCATAAATATGCGCCACCCCGTCAATGACGGTCTTCTTTACCTTTTTACGGGCTGGTTTAGCTGCTGCTTTTGCCATTACAAACCGATCCTAATTATCGTTTAATGGGACGCTTGGGACCTTTACGGGTGCGCGCGTTCGTTTTGGTGCGCTGTCCACGCACCGGCAAATTACGTCGATGACGAAGACCGCGATAGCAGCCCAAATCCATCAAACGCTTAATATTCATACTCGTCTCTCTACGCAGATCACCTTCAACTTCGTTTTGCCCTACGGCAGTACGCAGTTGGTCAAGCTGACCATCGTTTAGTGCAGAAATTTTAGTGTCTTCTGCAATGCCCACTTCCGCACAAATCTTACTCGCGGTAGGGCGTCCGATACCAAACACGTACGTCAGTGAGATCACTGCGTGCTTGTTATCAGGAATGTTGACACCGGCAATACGGGCCATTCACATTACTCCACTTATACTAAGGGTTTAATCAGTATCCCGGCCTTGCAACAAGACTGCAAAAAGGCGCGGTAGAATACCGATAGATCAACCAAAAATCAACCAATTATCCTTGACGCTGTTTATGACGCGGTTCAACACTACAAATAATACGAACCACACCCTTACGGCGGACAACTTTACAATTTCGACAAATCTTTTTAACCGATGCACGTACTTTCACAGCATCACCTCTCTATCGACGGCCAACGTTTTTAAGGTTGGCCTTTTTCATCAGCGAATCATATTGCTGCGACATTAGATGTGACTGCACTTGAGCCATAAAATCCATTGTTACAACAACCGCAATTAACAGCGACGTACCACCCAGATAAAACGGTACATTAAAGTACACGTTCAAAAACTGTGGCATCAGACAAATCAAGGTAATGTATACACCACCAATCAATGTCAACCTGGTGGTGACACTATCAATATATTTGGCGGTGTGCTCACCAGGACGAATCCCGGGCAGGTATGCACCACCTTTTTTCAAGTTATCAGCTACTTCTCTTGGGTTGTACATCAACGCCGTGTAAAAGAAACTGAAAAATATAATCAAACTAGAGAACAGCAAAATATAAAGAGGCTGTCCTGGACCTATCAATATGCCGATATCTTGCAACCAAGCTGGCGCATTAACGCCCTGCCCAAACCACTGACTTATAGAGGCTGGAAATAGCAGCAAGCTACTGGCAAAAATTGCTGGTATCACACCGGCCATATTAACCTTTAATGGCAAGTGAGATGTTTGCGCATTATAGGCTTGGCGACCTTGCCGTTGAGCATAGTTAACTGTCAAACGACGCTGCCCACGCTCTATAAAGACTACAAAATACACCACACCAACAGCAATCAACAATATAACCACCAGCATCAGAGGATTAAGATCACCCTGCCTCGCTGATTCTAAGGCCTGACCAATTGCACCGGGAATTCCCGCTACAATACCGGCAAATATAAGCATTGAAATGCCGTTGCCAATACCGCGCTCAGTGATCTGCTCACCTAACCACATCAAAAACACTGCACCTGCGACCAACGATGAAATAGCAACCGCATAAAACATGGTACTTACTTCATATGCTAGCCCTTGAGAGGCAAATCCAACCGACATTGCTGTACCCTGGATTGTCGCCAATACAACCGTCCCGTATCGGGTATATCGGTTGATCGTTCTACGTCCGCTATCACCTTCTTTCTTAAGCTGCTCAAGTGACGGAACAGTAGCCGATAAAAGCTGCATAATAATCGAAGCCGATATATAAGGCATAACACCCAATGCCAAAATGCTTAATCTCTCCAGCGCACCACCAGAAAACATGTTTGCCAACCCAAGAAATGTACCTTGGTTCTGAACAAATAGGTCAGCTAAGCGATCTGGATCAAATCCTGGTACCGGAATATGTGTACCGATACGGTAGATGATAATAGCCATGAACAAAAAGCGCAGACGAGCCCACAGCTCACCTAATCCTTTTTGATTGCCCACGGGCATACCACCTGGTTTAGCCATTATTATTTACTCTTCTACCTTGCCGCCAGCAGCTTCAATAGCTGCAATGGCACCTTTAGTTGCCCCGACACCTTGCAAAGTAACCGCTTTAGTGACTTCGCCAGAGCAAAAAACTTTTGCTCGAAGAATATTAGTGTTAATAAGGCCCGCCTTACGCAGTCCCTCGATATCGATGACTCCACCTTCCACCAAATCAAGTTCAGACAAACGAATTTCTGCTGTTACTGCCGCCAACCTGGAGGTAAAGCCATATTTAGGCAGACGTTTTTGAAGAGGCATCTGACCACCTTCAAACCCTGGGCGAATACTACCACCAGAGCGCGATGCCTGGCCCTTATGGCCACGACCAGCTGTTTTACCTAAACCACTGCCAATACCACGGCCAGCGCGTTTAGCTTCTTTTATTCGACCCGGAGCCGGGCTAAGGGTATTCAGACGCATCTTAAGCTTCCTCAACCTGTAACATATAGTTAACTTTATTAATCATTCCGCGCACTGATGGGGTATCTTCAACCTCAACAGTATGCCCTATCCGACGCAAACCCAAACCCATCAAACAAGCTTTATGGTTCTTTAACCTACCGATAGAGCTCTTCGTTTGCGTCACTTTAACTTTTTTCATTTTCGCTTTAGCCATGATCTACATCCAATAACCGACGTGCCTAGAAGGCCGTCACTTAGTTGAGAATTTCTTCCACCGATTTACCGCGCTTTGCTGCAACATCGTCCGGAGAACTCATCGCCTCCAATGCCTTAAACGTTGCTCGCACAACATTGACCGGATTCGTAGAGCCATAGCACTTAGCTAAAACGTTCTGAACACCAGCCAACTCTAATACAGACCGCATCGCTCCACCGGCAATAACACCTGTACCTTCAGACGCAGGCTGCATATAGATCTTAGACGCTGCATGTATACCTTTAGTAGGGTATTGGATCGTAGTTCCATCTAAGGAAACCTCGATCATATTGCGTCGTGCAGCTTCCATGGCCTTCTGAATGGCCATCGGAACTTCACGCGCCTTACCGCGACCAAAGCCTACCTTACCATTGCCGTCACCAACAACAGTGAGCGCAGTGAAAGCAAATATCCGCCCACCCTTAACCGTCTTCGCAACACGATTAACCTGGACTAACTTCTCCATCATGCCTTCAGCAGCGGCATCTTTTTGATCTGTACGAGCCATATCTTATACCTATTAAAATTCGAGGCCGGCTTCACGCGCGGCGTCTGCCAGTGCTTTAACACGGCCATGATATTTAAACCCACTACGGTCAAATGCTACTGAGGTAACGCCCGCGGCCACCCCACGCTCAGCAACTAACTTGCCAACCGCTGAGGCAGCGTCAATATTACCAGTGCTGCCAGCACGTAACTCTTTCTCAAGCGTCGAAGCAGTTGCAAGAACCCTATCCCCTTCAGCCGCAATGATCTGCGCATATATATGGCGTGGAGTGCGGTTGATACACAACCGAGTTACGCCCTGCTCACGGATTTTCATCCGTACTCGCTTAGCTCTGCGCTGACGTGAAACTTTTTTATCGCTCATCGTTTTACCCTGTTACTTCTTTTTGGCTTCTTTACGTCTTACATACTCTCCAGAAATCCTAACACCCTTGCCCTTATATGGCTCAGGTGGGCGGAAAGCACGAATCTCAGCTGCTGCCTGCCCTAATTTCTGTTTGTCTGAAGACTTCAATAGCACTTCGGTCTGACTTGGTGTCTCTGCAGTTACGCCATCGGGTAACTCATAAACAACTGGATGTGAAAAACCAAGTGTCAAATTAATTTTCGAACCCTGCACCTGCGCCCTATAACCAACGCCAACTAGGTCCAGTTTCTTCTCGAAACCCTGTGTAACACCAGTGACCATGTTGTTCACTAATGAACGGGTGGTACCGGACATTGCGCGAGCAAATGTGTCGCTAGACCGCGCCGCAAAGGTAAGCACATTATCTATTTGCTTAACTTCGACCTGTTCGTTGATCGCCATGGCCAGGGTACCCTTGGCACCTTTAACCGATATATCTGCCCCGCCGAAGGTAACTTCTACACCTTTGGGCAGTTCAACTGGATTATTCGCAACTCTAGACATTATTATTTCCTATCAGAATACTGTACAGAGCACTTCACCACCGATACCGGCTGCTCTGGCGGCACGATCAGTCATCACGCCTTTACTAGTGGAAACGATAGCAACACCAAGACCACTCCGTACTTTCGGCAAGTCACCAGTGCCAACGTACAAACGGAGACTGGGCTTGCTAATACGAGTAATCTCTTCGATCACTGGCTTGCCTTCAAAATATTTTAGCTCTACCGTTAACGTCGGCTTCACTTCTTCTGTGACGCTAAAGCCACCAATATAACCTTCGTCTTGCAACACCTTGGCCAATGACGCCTTAAGCTTTGAAGCCGGCATAGTAACCTCTGGCTTACTGCGATGGTGCGCATTGCGAATGCGGGTCAACATGTCTGAAATTGGATCTTGCATACTCATAGTGTTTGGCTCCTTAACTTACCAACTGGCTTTAACCAACCCCGGAACTTCACCACGCATTGCTGCTTCGCGTAGCTTGTTTCGGCACAGGCCAAACTTACTGTAAACCCCATGTGGGCGTCCCGTGATCTGACAGCGGTTACGCTGACGTACTGGGCTCGCATCACGCGGCAATTTTTGTAGCTTCTGTTGCGCTTCCCATCGCTCTTCGTCGCTAGCTGTAACACTACTTATTACTGCTTTCAACTCAGCGCGCTTTACAGCGAACTTTGCAACTGTTTTGGTGCGCTTATGCTCGCGCTGAACCATAGATGTCTTAGCCATTTATCTAACCCTCAACTTTTCAACGGGAAGTTAAAGGCACGTAATAGTGCGCGGCCTTCATCGTCGTTGCGTGCCGTAGTGGTAATCGTAATATCCAGACCACGCAACTTATCAATTTTCTCATAATCAATCTCCGGAAAGATGATCTGCTCAGTAACACCCATGGAGAAATTTCCTCTCCCATCAAACTGCTTAGGATTGATACCGCGGAAATCTCGTATCCGGGGAATAGCAATTCCAACGAGACGCTCCAAAAACTCGTACATGCGATCAGCACGTAACGTCACCTTGGTACCAATTGGCCATCCTTGACGGACCTTAAACCCGGCAATAGATTTGCGAGCATTGTTAATGACAGGCTTCTGCGCTGAAATCAACGTTAAATCAGCAACCGCATTTTCCAGTGATTTTTTGTCTCCAATCGCCTCACCGACACCCATATTAAGGGTAATCTTGGTAATGCGCGGAACTTCCATCACATTAGCCAGCCCTAGCTCTTTTTGGAGCTTTGCAGCCAACTCATTTTTATAAACTTCTCTTAACCTTGCCATTAGGGTTACCTGTTAACTTAAGCGTCTACGGCTTCGCCGCTAGACTTAAAGACACGAATTTTTGTGTTATCTTCCTGGATCTTAAAACCAACTCGATCCGCCTTATTTGTTGCGCCATTAAAGATCGCTACATTAGAAGCCTGTATAGGGGCCTCTTTCTCAATGATGCCACCGGGAATGCCCGCATTTGGGTTCGGTTTCTGATGCTTTTTAATCATCTGAACACCAGATACCACCATACGACCATTGTCCAAAACCTTAAGGACCTTGCCCCGCTTACCTTTATCTTTTCCAGCGATAATAACGACTTCGTCATCTCGCTTAATTTTAAGCATTACCATTTCCAAATCCTCGCTTACAGCACTTCGGGTGCTAGAGAGATAATTCGCATAAAACGCTCATTGCGTAGCTCGCGAGTTACCGGCCCAAAAATACGGGTGCCAATCGGCGCCAAATTAGCATTCAGCAACACAGCAGCATTATCGTCAAACTTAATCAGACTACCATCCTGGCGTCGCAAACCTTTTCTAGTACGAACTACAACCGCACTCATTACCTGACCTTTCTTAACCTTGCCTCGCGGTATAGCCTCTTTGACGGTAACCTTAATAATATCGCCAACTCGGGCATACCGACGGTGTGAGCCGCCCAACACTTTAATGCACATAACCCGGCGTGCGCCGCTGTTGTCTGCTACATCAAGATAACTTTCTGTTTGAATCATTTTCTTACCCCGAACCGATGGTTACAGCGTTACTCTGCAGCAGCGCGCTCGTCAATATTAACCAATTTCCACGCCTTATCTTTCGATACTGGGCGGCACTCTGCGATAGTTACTAAATCGCCTGTATGCGCATCATTTGTTTCATCATGCGCCTTAATCTTTGTCGACTTGGTCAAGATTTTACCGTAAACAGGGTGCTTTACCCGTCGCTCAACCAACACTGTGATCGTTTTGTTCATTTTGTCACTGACGATCCGTCCAGTCAGTGTACGAGAACTTGTTCGTAATTCAGACATTGTTATTCCCCTGCCTTCTGTGTCAACGCGGTTTTGATACGCGCGATATTTCGTCGCGTGGACTTCACCAGGTGACTTTCATTAAGCTGTCCAGTAGATAGCTGCATGCGCAACTTAAACTGCTGCTTAAGCTCATCTCCCAGCGCTGCCTGCAGTTCTTCAACAGACTTATCACGTAATTCATTTGCTTTCATTGTTACATCACCGTCCGTCTAACGAAGGTAGTTGCAATTGGGAGCTTGGCGGCACCAAGTGCAAACGCCTCACGAGCCAACTCTTCACTAACACCTTCCATCTCATATAAGACCTTGCCGGGCTGGATCAATGCTACCCAATACTCGACATTACCCTTACCTTTACCCATTCGCACTTCAAGGGGCTTTTTGGTTATCGGCTTATCTGGAAAAACTCTAATCCAGATCTTTCCACCACGCTTGATGTGCCGAGTCATGGCTCGACGAGCCGCTTCAATCTGACGAGCGGTCAAACGACCACGGCCTGAAGCCTTCAAGCCAAACTCACCAAAGCTGACTTTGCTGCCGCGCTGTGCCAGACCACGGTTACGGCCCTTGTGCATTTTGCGGAATTTTGTACGTTTTGGTTGCAGCATCTCGCTTTACCCTTTATCGCTTAATTCTTATTGCGTTTTTCTTTAACAGGAGCCTTAACAGCCTCCTCACCACCTAGAACTTCACCCTTGAAGATCCAGACCTTGACACCGATAATACCGTAAGTGGTATTAGCCTCTGCTGGCGAATAGTCAATGTCTGCGCGCAATGTATGCAACGGAACACGACCTTCTCTATACCACTCAGACCGCGCGATTTCCGCTCCGCCGAGACGACCACCAACTTGAATCTTTACGCCTAACGCGCCACCGCGCATAGCATTCTGAACCGCTCGCTTCATAGCCCGACGGAACATCACACGACGCTCTAGCTGCTGGGCGACATTCTGCGCCACCAACGAGGCATCTAAATCTGGCTTACGGATCTCTTCAATATTAATCGTAACCGTGCAACCCATCTGCTTGGCGATATCATTGCGTAACCGCTCAACATCTTCGCCCTTTTTGCCAATCACAATACCTGGACGCGCCGTATGAATAGTGACACGAGCACTGTCCGACGGACGCTCGATATCAATACGACTGACCGAAGCATGCGCGAGCTTTTTCCGAATATAGCCTCTTACAGCCAAATCTTGGTTGAGCTTCTCGGCATAGTCTTTGTTACCGGCATACCAGGTAGAGCTATGCTTTTTAACTATTCCTAGCCGGATACCGGTTGGATGTACTTTTTGACCCATTACATGGTCTCCCGAACCTAATTCTACTTTTCAGCGACTTTTACAGTGATGTGACAGCTGCGTTTTAATATTCTATCTGAACGACCCTTGGCACGCGGCTTAATGCGTTTCATAGTCATCCCCTCGTCAACAAAGATCGTTGACACTTTTAACTCATCGACGTCCGCGCCATCGTTATGCTCTGCATTAGCAATAGCTGACTCAAGCACCTTTTTAATGATGTCTGCGCCTTTCTTCGTGCTGAACTGCAATATTTCCAAAGCAGACTCAACCGACTTTCCTCGAACTTGGTCAGCCACTAACCGCGCCTTTTGGGCCGACATTTTAGCGCCTTTTAATTTTGATACTACTTCCACAATAAACTACCTCTTTCAATCAACACCAAGCTTAACCCTTGGTCTTTTTGTCCGCTACGTGGCCACGATAGGTACGCGTAGGAGAAAATTCACCCAACTTATGACCAACCATCTCTTCGTTGATCGTTACCGGAATATGCTGACGTCCATTATGGATAGCAATAGTCAGGCCAACCATGTCTGGTAATATCATCGACCTGCGCGACCAAGTTTTAATTGGCCTGCGTTCGTTGTTCGCTACAGCCGACTCAACCTTTTTTGCAAGGTGCTGGTCGATGAATGGTCCTTTCTTTAGAGAGCGTGGCACGTTTGCTATCCTCTTTTATTCTGTTTTATCGGCGCTTATTTGCGACGACGTATAATATATTTATCAGTACGCTTGTTCTTGCGAGTCTTATAACCCTTAGTTGGCATACCCCAAGGCGACACTGGATGACGACCTCCAGAAGTTTTACCTTCACCACCACCATGCGGGTGATCGACGGGATTCATGGCAACACCACGAACGGTAGGTCGAATACCACGCCAGCGCGATGCACCGGCCTTACCTAAGGAGCGCAGGCTATGCTCGCTATTGCAAACCTCTCCAAGAGTCGCACGGCAATCGATCGGTATGCGACGCATCTCGCCACTACGTAACCGAACTGTTGCATAAGCCCCTTCTCGCGCCACAAGCTGAACTGAAGCAGCGGCACTACGAGCAATCTGAGCTCCCTTGCCAACTTTCATCTCAACACAATGAACAACCGACCCCACGGGGATTTTGCGTAAAGGAAGGCTATTGCCAATCTTAATTGGCGAATCCTCACCAGACACTAACGTGTCCCCTGCAGAAACACCCTTTGGTGCAATAATATATCTGCGCTCACCGTCTGCATAACACAACAAGGCAATGTGCGCCGTGCGATTGGGATCATACTCTAACCGCTCAACCTTAGCCGGAATACCATCTTTGTTTCGCTTAAAGTCTATAATCCTATAATGCTGCTTGTGACCACCACCAATATGCCGGACAGTGATTCGACCACTACTGTTCCTGCCGCCAGAACGTTTTTTAGGCGCTAACAACGGTCCATAAGGAGCGCCCTTGTGCAGATCAGGATTAACAACACTGACCACAAAACGGCGACCTGGAGAGGTTGGTTTTCTTTTAATAACTGCCATAACTAACCCCTTACTCCGCTACTGAAAAGTCAATGTCTTGACCTTCCGCAAGACGAACATAGGCCTTCTTCCAATCGCTTCGACGACCTAATCCAGTCTTCGTGCGACGAGTCTTGCCCTTCATATTAACCACTCGAACACCATCAACCTTCACCTCGAACAACTGCTCAACAGCCTTACGAACCTCTAGTTTGGTAGCGTCGGTCGCCACTTTAAATACTACCTGAGTTGCGGTTCCGGCTGACATCGCTGATTTCTCAGTAATGTGCGGTCCCAGCAACACCTTGAAGAGTCTCTCTTGGTTCATGCTAGATTCTCCTCAATTTTCTTAAGCGCCGCGACAGTCACCAAAACCTTACTAGAGTTAATTAGACTAACGGGATCAATCGCATCCGCATCACGAACGTCAACTTTGTGTAAGTTGCGTGATGAAAGGTACAGGTTTTCGCTTACATCATCTGTAACAATGAGAGCTTCCTGCAAACCGTACTCGGCGAGTTTAGCAATCAAACCCTTTGTTTTTGGCGCATCAAGACTAAAGTCTTTAACGATGACTAAGCGCTCTTGACGAGCTAACTCTGAGACTATCGAACGCATCGCTGAACGATACATTTTACGGTTTAACTTTTGACTATGATCTTGAGGCTGCGCAGCAAATGTAACACCACCACCGCGCCAGATTGGTCCGCGGATAGTGCCAGCACGCGCACGACCAGTTCCTTTCTGAGCGAACGGCTTGCGGCCACCACCAGAAACAGCTGACCGGTTTTTCTGAGCGCGAGTACCCTGACGGGCCCCCGCCAAAAACGCGACCACAGCCTGATGCACAAGATCTTGATTAAATTCAATTCCAAAAGCAGCTTCAGAAACCTCGACGGTTCCTTTATTACCCTTGGGTGTGGCAATCGCTAATTCCATGGACACTCCCCTTAAGCCTTAACTGCTGGACGAACAATAATGTTGCCGCCAGGTGCGCCAGGAACAGCACCCTTAATCAATAATAGGTTACGCTCAACATCAACGCGTACAACCTCTAAATTTTGTGTGGTCACCTGCTCTGCACCCATATGGCCGCTCATTTTCTTGCCTTTAAATACACGGCCTGGCGTTTGGTTTTGGCCAATTGAACCATTTGAACGGTGAGAAATTGAGTTACCATGCGTAGCATCCTGCATGGTGAAGTTCCAACGCTTAATGCCGCCCTGAAAACCTTTACCTTTAGACGTACCAGTAACATCAACTTTCTGACCTTCCTGAAATCTCTCTACCGTAACCGAACCGCCGACCTCGAAAGCCTCGTCCGAACCCTCAGATCGAAATTCCCACTGTCCACGTCCAGCTTCAACACCCGCTTTAGCGAAGTGCCCTGCTTTAGATTTTGATACTCTGGAAGCTTTTCGAGATCCTGTAGTGACCTGAATAGCTGAATAGCCATCGATCTCCAAGGATTTAATCTGGGTAATATGATTAGGCGAAGCCTCTACCACTGTTACAGGGATAGAAACACCGTCTTCGGTAAATACACGAGTCATGCCACACTTGCGGCCGACAATACCTATTCTCATTTTATAACCTCTTCAGTGTACGGGGCTCTTACCCGCTACGGCCGCCTATTTCATGGCGTTACACTTTGGTATACGCTTAGCAGGTATCTGCTAAACCATTTCAAACAAAATCAGCTCAAGCTGATTTGTACTTCCACGCCAGCTGCAAGATTTAACTTCATCAAAGCATCAACGGTCTTCTCTGTTGGCTCAACAATGTCAATTAACCGCTTGTGCGTTCTAATTTCATACTGATCCCGCGCATCTTTATTGACGTGAGGAGAAACCAAAATTGTGAATCTCTCCTTACGTGTCGGCAACGGTATAGGTCCGCGAATTTGCGCACCTGTTCGTCTCGCAGTCTCAACAATTTCCTGAGTTGAGGTGTCGATCAATTTATGATCGAAGGCTTTGAGGCGAATCCTAATATTCTGGTTTTGCATGTCAGCGAAACTCCACTATCTTTTATATACTTTCGAGCTCAGCTCTTTATTACACTGACACTAGCCCCGAAAAAGGAGCGCGAATTTTAGAGCCGCACCCGGGAACTGTCAAGTAAATAAACAGTTGTAGCCTGTTTTTTTTCTTTGTTTAACGAAAGCATGCGCCGCAATCATTAAAAATAGAAAAAGGGGCGTGTTCAGCCCCTTTTTAACTGGGTCAATATTATTCTATAATCTTGGCAACAACACCTGCACCAACTGTACGACCACCTTCACGA
>JACKQG010000083.1_pt1 | contig 122186 bp, 110 predicted proteins | sample 8237621 | NCBI WGS metagenome assembly JACKQG01 (sample SAMN15677084, study PRJNA649215) | marine metagenome | biome: marine; feature: Black Sea; material: saline water; isolation source: suspended particulate matter (SPM) from the Black Sea western gyre | collected 2013-06-09/2013-06-10... | reverse complement strand
GGGCCCCGAGGCGGGGGGGCGCCCCCACCGGGGGCCCCGGCCGGGGCCGCCCCCGGCGGCGCGCCCGAGGGGGCGGCCGGACAAAACAGGCCCGCGGGCCGGGCGGGGGGGGGGGGGGCGGCCCAGGGGCCGGCTTTGCCCCCCCCCCGGAGGGCCCCCAAGGGAACCCCCCGGGCCCGCCGACCCCCCCCGCCGTGACCACGGCATGCCCCGCCAGGTCGGCTCCCTCGACCACGATCTTCCCGCCATGGAGTGCGTCGTCGTCGACCCGGGCACCCGGTTCCCGTATCCGATCCTCGAGGTACTCCTGCACGGCCACGGTGAGAATGTGGCTGCCGTCGACACACCCCGGGAGCAGGCGGTTGCGCTGTCCCTCGCTTCCGAACCGGTCTATCGCCATTGCGGCTACGCAGTGGGGGAGGAGGGGAAGTGGGGCCACATGGTTGCCCTGCGCCCGCAGCAGGATCGCCAGGGCCACTGCATCGAGGCCGCCGCCGCCCATGTCCTCGCCGAGGGCGATTCCGAGCAGGCCCGCACCTGACAATGCCGCCCACAGGGCCGGGTCGAACCAGGCGCCGTCGCCGTCGAGCCCATCCTCGATGGCTAGAAGGCGCTCCATGTCCAGGTGGTCGCCCAGGATCGACCCGGACAGGTCTGCAACGGCCTGTTGGGCCTCGTCGAGCGTGAAGTCCATGCCGTGCCCCTGTCCCTCAGGCCCTGCGACGCGTTTCGCGGGGCAGGGCGAGGCCGGCCGCACCGATGATGTCGCGTTGGATCTCGTTGGTGCCGCCCCCGAATGTCAGGACCCAGACCGAGCGGTAGGCGGATTCGATGCCCGCTGAGAGCTCAGCACCCGGCGATCCCTTCCTGAGGTGTCCTGTCGCCCCGATCACCTCGGTCAGGAGCGTGTAGATGCGGTGCATGCTCTCGGAACCGTGGACCTTGACCGACGACGAGTCGGCGGGGCTCATGCGACCGTGCGTGTTCTCGCAGGCCACGTACCAGTTGAGGAGGTCGAGGTGGCGGGCGAGGGCCCGGCCCTCGGCCAGCTTGACCTGAACCCACTCCTGGTCGATGACCCGGCGACCATCCGGGAGATGCGTCGACCGGGCCCAGGCAACGGCGTCGTCGACAAGGCTGGTCAGGCGTGCGGCCGGGAACAACGAGACCCGCTCGTGGTTCAGCTGGTTGGTGATGAGTCCCCAACCACCGTTTACCTCACCGACACGCATCGAGTCGGGGACGCGCACATCGTCGTAGAAGGTCGCCGTCGTGTGCGTCTGCCCGAAGGTCACGAACGGTTGGATCGAGAACCCGGGGTCGGTTGTGTCGACGAGGAACATGGTGATGCCCTTGTGGCCGGGGGCGTCCGGGTCGGTGCGGGCTGCCAGCCAGATGAAGTCGGCGTTGTAGGCGAGGCTGGTGTACAGCTTCTGGCCGTTGATCACCCATTCGTCGCCATCTCGAACCGCACGGGTGCGTAGCGACGCCAGGTCGGTGCCTGCCTCCGGTTCCGAATAGCCGATCGAGAAGTGGACATCGCCGGCCAGCACCCGGGTGAGGAAGCGGCCCCTTTGCTCCTCGGTGCCGAAGCGGCGGATGGTGGGCCCGACAGTGTTGGTGGTGAGGAACGGGATCGGACAGCCGGCAGCCTGCGACTCGTTGAAGAAGATGTACTGCTCGACCGGCGTGAAACCCCTGCCGCCGTACTCGACCGGCCAGCCCACGCCCAGCCACCCGTCGCGTCCGATCTGGCGGATCAGGTCCTTGTACTCGAGGTTCTCTGCAAACTCGGCCGACGCGATCCGCTCCCTGACCTCGTCGGTCATGAGGTCCGTGAAGTAGTCCCGCAGTTCGGCCCGGAGGGCCTTCTGCTCGGCGGTCAGGTCGATGAACACGGAGACGGAACCCTCAACTACGGGGGATGTCTTCCCAGGCGGCGCCCTTGTACTGATCGGGCTCCTTGGGCAGGCCCAGGACCCGCTCGCCGATGATGTTGCGCTGCACCTCGTCGGTACCCCCTGCGATGCTGATTCCGGCGGTCGAAAGGCAGGCAACGGCCCAGCGGTCGCCCCCGGCATCGTCGGGATCCCATGCCTGTGCGGCGCTGCCGGCAATGGCCAGGGAGACATCGCGCACCCGGCGGGCCAGGAGGGCTCCGTTCAACTTGGCGAGGGATCCCTCCGGGCCCGGTACCCGACCGCCGGCCACCGCCGCGCGGATGCGTTGGCCGATGTACCCCTTGATCTGCTCCCGGATCCACAGGTCGGCCAGGCCCTGTCGCAGGACCGGGTCATGGCTGTGCCCGAGTGCCTGGGCCGCCTGGATGAGCCCGGGGGACCGGTCGGCGTTGAGGCCGCCGCCGCCGGCTCCGATCGAGACGCGTTCGAACATCAACATCGACACGGCCAGGTTCCAGCCCTGGCCCAGGTCGCCCAACTGCCAGTCTGCCGGCACCCTCGCCTCGGTGAAGAAGACCTCGTTGAAGCCGCTGCCGCCCGAGATCTGGCGCAGCGGACGCACCTCGACTCCCGGCTGCCGCATGTCGACGATGAACATGGTCAGGCCCTTGTGCTTCGGCATCGAGGGATCGGTACGGGCGACGAGGATGCCGTAGTCGCAGTAGTGGGCACCCGAGGTCCAGACCTTCTGACCTTCGATGATCCACTCGTCGCCGTCGCGAACGGCCCGGGTGGACAGGCTGGCAACGTCGGATCCGGCGCCGGGCTCGGAGAACATCTGACACCAGATGCTGGCACCGCTGATGTTGTCGGGCATGAACCGGGCCTTCTGCTCCGGCGTGCCGAACTGGTTCAGCACCGGCAGGCACATCCCGTGGGAGATTGACAGGGGCGTTGTCGGAAGGTGCCACCCCTGTGCCTCCCTGTCGAACAGCTCCTGGTGCCGGTTCGTGAGGCCCGCACCGCCGAAGTCGGACGGAAATGCCAGGCCGGCCAGGCCGGCATCGGCCATGGATCCCTGGAAGGCCTTAGCAGTGGCGACGCCCTCCGGATCGTCGTCGCCGATTGTTCCGGAACGATCACCGGTCCGGGAGCAGTTGGCCTCGAGGAAGACGCTCACCCGGTTCCGGAAGGAGTCCTCCGCAGTTTCGTCCAGTTCCGAATCGACGCTCTGTCCAGACATGCCGCCGACCGTACCGGCAGGCGGGTGTCCGGCCTGCCTCCGGCTAGGTGTATTCGCCGATGTCGGGGCAGGAGCAGACGAGGTTCTTGTCGCCGTGGGCGTTGTCGACGCGGCCCACGGGCGGCCAGTACTTGTCGGAACGCAACTCCGGCAGCGGGAAGGCGGCGGTCTGCCGGTCGTAGGGGTGCGTCCATTCACCGGCCAGGTCCTCGGCCGTGTGCGGAGCGTTCACGAGAGGGTTGTCGTCGGGCGACCACTCGCCTGCGGCGATCCTCTCGGCCTCAGCGGCGATGGCGATCATGGCATCGCAGAAGCGGTCCAGTTCGACGAGACCCTCCGATTCGGTCGGTTCGACCATGAGGGTGCCGGCCACCGGGAAGGAGACCGTCGGTGCGTGGAAGCCGTAGTCGATCAGCCGCTTGCAGATGTCGTCGGCGGTCACATAGGCGGACTTCAGAACGCGCACATCGATGATGCACTCGTGGGCCACATGGCCGGCGGCTCCGGCGTAGAGGATCGGAAAGTGCCTGCCGAGCCGGGCGGCGATGTAGTTGGCCGACACGATGGCCGCCTCCGTGGCACGGGTGAGCCCCTCGGCTCCCATCAGGGTGATGTACGCCCACGAGATGGGCAGGATGCCGGCCGATCCGAATGGGGCCGCCGAGATCGCACCGACCCCGGACCGGGGGCCGGCTTCCGGGGACATCGGGTGGTTCGGGAGATATGGGGCGAGGTGTTCACGCACCGCAACCGGACCGACGCCGGGACCGCCACCGCCGTGCGGGATGCAGAAGGTCTTGTGGAGGTTCAGGTGTGAGACATCGGCGCCGAAGCGGCCCGGGCGGGCGAGCCCGACCATGGCGTTGAGGTTGGCGCCGTCGAGGTACACCTGTCCGCCGAACTGGTGAACCAGGTCGCAGATCTCGACTATCTGGGGTTCGAAGACGCCGTGGGTCGACGGGTATGTGACCATCAGAGCCGCCAGGGTGTCCTGGTGGTCGGTGACCTTCTGCTTGAGGTCGTCGAGGTCGACGTTGCCGGCCGGGTCGCACTGCACAACCGCCACCTCCATGCCGGCCATCACGGCACTGGCGGCGTTGGTGCCATGTGCCGAGGACGGGATCAGGCAGGTGACGCGGCCGTGGTCGCCACGGGCGTCGTGCCAGGCCCGGACGGCGAGGAGCCCGGCCAACTCACCCTGCGAACCTGCGTTGGGCTGAAGGGACACAGCGTCGTAGCCGGTGATCTCGCAGAGCATCCGTTCGAGGTCCTCGATGAGTTCGTGGTAGCCGCGCACCTGCTCGACCGGGGCGTACGGGTGGATGCGGGCGAACTCGGGCCATGTGATCGCCTGCATCTCGGTGGTGGCATTGAGCTTCATGGTGCAGGAGCCGAGCGGGATCATCGTGCGGTCCATGGCGAGGTCGCGGTCGGCGAGGCGCCGCAGCCAGCGCAGCATCTCGGTCTCGCTGTGGTGCGTCGTGAAGAACGCAGACGTGCAGTAGGACGACCTGCGCCGCAGTGAGTCGGGGATGGTGGTGGAGGCGCCGTCCAACTCGACCACCGAGGCCTCCGTTGCACCGAACGCACGCCAGACCGATTCCACGACGGCAGGAGTGGTCGTCTCGTCGAGGCTGAAGGTGACCGTGTCGGCGTCGAGCCTCCGCAGGTTGCAACCGTGCCCGAGGGCAGCGGCGACGAACCAGTCGGCCCTGCCTGGAACCCTGACCGCCACCGTGTCGACGAACCTGTCATGGAGGACGTCGAGTCCATGGCGGCGCAGGCCGTCGGCGGCGATGCTGGACAGGCGGTGGACGCGCTCGGCGATCAGGCGCAGGCCGTCGGGTCCGTGGTATGCGGCGTAGAGGGCCGACATGACCGCCAGGAGAACCTGGGCCGTACAGATGTTGGAGGTGGCCTTTTCGCGCCGTATGTGCTGCTCGCGGGTCTGGAGGGCCAGGCGGTGGGCCGGCCGGCCGGCGCTGTCAACCGACGTGCCGACCAGTCGGCCGGGCAGCATCCGCCGGTGGGCATCGGAAACGGCCATGTAGCCGGCGTGGGGACCACCGAAACCCATCGGGATGCCGAAGCGTTGGGCGGAGCCGACGACCACATCGACCCCGGATTCGCCCGGAGATTCGACGAGGCACAGGGCGAGGAGGTCGGCAGCGACTGCGACACCGGCACCGGCCTCCCTGAGGCGCTCGACGGCGGGCCCCAGGGGGCGCAGGCGACCGCTGCTGCCGGGGTACTGCAGGAGTGCGCCGAAGCATCCGGCCGGAACAGCGGCCTCCCAGGGATCGGCCACCTCGACATGGATGCCTAGTGGGCGGGCCCGGGTCTGGATGACGGCAACGACCTGCGGATGGCAGTCGGCATCGACGAGGAACACGTCGCCGGAGCCACGGGCGACACGGTGCAGCAGGGTCATGGCCTCGGCGGCGGCGGTGGCCTCGTCGAGGAGGGAGGCGTTGGCGATGTCCATGCCCGTCAGGTCGGCGATCATGGTCTGGAAGCCGAGCAGAACCTCGAGGCGGCCCTGCGAGATCTCGGGCTGGTAGGGCGTGTAGGCCGTGTACCAGGCGGGGTCCTCGAGGACGTTGCGGACGATGACGGCCGGCGTGTGCGTGTCGTACCAACCGGCACCGATGAGGCTGGTGGCGACCTCGTTGCGGTCCGCCAGCTCCCGCAGGCGATCGATCACCTCAGATTCGGGTACCGGGGGCGGCAGGGACAATGGCGCCGACTCGCGGATGCTCTCGGGGATCGTGTGCTCGAGCAGCTGGTCGACGGAGTCGACACCGATGACGTCGAGCATCCTGGCCATGTCGGCCTCGTCGGGCCCGATGTGGCGGGGAAGGAACTCGCCGCGGTCGAGAAGGTCCTGCAGGGGAAGGGTGCGGAGGTTGTCGGCACTCCTGGGCATCTCTGGCCTCCGGGGTCGGGTGCGCTCTTGTCAGCGCCCCCCTCTGTCCGAAACCTGAGAGATACACCGTTCGAGCGGATCCCGGGGACCCGGCCGATCGGCTTGCCCCTTCGGTGGACCGGTATGCCGGTCGCTCTCCAGAGTTGCCTGTCCCGGTGGTCCTTCTGCCTGAGAGTTTCCGGGGGCGGTTGCTCCTTCGGCGCCCCGAACGAATCGGGGTCTCTCCCACAGGGATGTTGTCAGCAACACGAGAATAGCACCTGGGGAGCCCGGCGTGAAGGAGGAGGGTTGGCCGGAGTGCGTGAAATGGGTCACGCTGTGGAGGGAAGAGGCCCGGGAGGTCCACACATGGGAACGATTCAAGGGAAGGTGGTGCTGGTAACCGGTGCTGCCGGCGGGATCGGAGCAGCAGCAGCCCTGCTGTTCGCCACCGAGGGAGCGCAACACGTCGCACTCGCCGACCGGGACGGCGAGCGCCTCGGGACAGCAGCCGAAACGGTTCGGGAAGCGGGCGGATCGGCGTCGACCCATGTCTTCGACGTGACGGACGAACCGGCGGTCGCCAAATGGATCGACGACGTCGTTGCGGCGCAGGGCCGGATCGACTGCGCATTCAACAACGCCGGCATAAACCTCCCGAGCACGCCGTTCCACGAGATGGAGCGGGAGGTCTTCGAGGAGGTCATCGCCGTCAACCTGACATCGGTGTTCCTCTGCCTCAAGCACGAACTCCGCCAACTCGTCACCCAGGGAGGTGGTGGGGCGATCGTCAACACCTCGTCTGGCGCAGGCCTGGTGCCCGCACCGGGCCAACCCCACTACACGGCGGCAAAGCACGGGATCCTCGGGCTGACCCGACAGGTCGCCCGCGAATACCTCCGGCACGGGATCCGGTGCAACGCCATCCTCCCCGGCATCACTGACACTCCGATGCTGCGTGGGGGAGGAGACGAACTCACCGACCGGGCCCGTGATGGCCTCCGGAGGTTTTCGCCGATCGGCGAACTCCTCGAACCGGCAGACGTCGCCGCCACCGCCGTGTGGCTGTGCTCGGACGCCGCACGGCGCATCAACGGGCAGTCGATCGTCGTCGACGGGGGCGGCATCCTGCACTGAGCGGCGGCTTCGGCCGTCGGGGAGCGCACCTCGTACAATCAACGGAGCCTCGACGACGTGGAGAACAGGCAGCCCATGGCCGATTCAGCAGCAACGAAGCCACGCGTGCCTGCGGTCGAGGGCCTGTTCACCCTCGACGATCCGCCCCACCTGATCGGCGGACGCCTGAGCGAAACCGGTGGCTACTGCTTCCCCAAGGACCTCGGGGGCTCCGACCCTGCCGCTCCCGGAGGCGACGTCGAAGAAGTGCTCCTGTCGCGCACGGGCCGCATCTGGTCGTACACCAACAGCGCATATCCGCCGCCGCCGCCCTTCATGGTCACCGAACCCTACGAGCCCGTGGCCATCGCAGCCGTCGAACTCGAAGAGGAGCGCATGGTGGTCCTGGGCCAGGTACACCCTGACTGGACCGTCGCAGACCTGGCGGTCGGCATGCCCGTCGAGCTGGTCATCGGCACGCTGTACGAGGACGACGACAACGAGTACCTGACCTGGCAGTGGCGCCCCGTCGACCCGGAATCGCCGAGGGGGAACTCCTGATGGACGAGATCGCCGTACTCGGGGTCGGCATGCACCCGTGGGGAAAGTGGGGCCGCAGCTTCGTCGAATACGGCGTGCACGCTGCACGGGCGGCGATCGCCGATGCCGGGGTCGACTGGCGCGACGTGGGGTTCGTCTCGGGTGCGATCACGGTGCGTTGCGGCTATCCGGGATACGTGGCCGGAAGCACCTTCGCCCGGGCCCTCGGCTTCACGGGTGCCGAGGTGGCCAGCTCCTATGCCGCTTGCGCATCCGGGGCGACCGCACTGTCGGTGGCCCGCGGGCAGATCCTCTCGGGTGCCACCGAGGTGGCGCTCGTCGTCGGCGCCGACACCACCCCGAAGGGCTTCCTCGCACCCAACGAGGGCCGTCGCACCGACGACACGGACTGGCTGCGCTTCCACCTCATAGGGGCCACCAACCCCGTCTACTTCGCCCTGCACGCCCGTCGCCGCATGGCCCTCCACGGTGCCACGGTCGACGACTTCGCCGCCGTCAAGGCCAAGAACAGCCGCCACGGGCTGCACAACCCGAACGCACGATTCGCCAAGGAGTTCAGCGTCGAGGACGTGGCCAACTCGCCGGTCGTGTCCGATCCGCTGCGCCTCCTCGAGATCTGCGCCACCAGCGACGGCGGTGCTGCCCTGGTGGTCGCCTCGATGGACTACGCACGCCGCCTGGGCGTGACCGACCCGGTGCGGGTGGCAGGCATCTCGTTGGTGACGCCCACCTACCCGGACACGGTCATCGACCTGCCCTACCTGGCCACCGACTCGGCCGCCACCGTCGAGCCCCCCGATGCGGGATTCAAGGAGTCGATCGGCGCCAGGGTCTACGAGGAGGCGGGGGTCGGCCCCGACGAGGTCGACCTGGCCGAGGTGTACGACCTGTCATCGGCCCTGGAGCTCGACTGGTACGAACACCTGGGCCTCTGCGAGGTCGGTGAGGCCGAGTCGCTCCTGCGCTCGGGAGCGACCAGCATCGGCGGGCGCATCCCGGTCAACGCCAGCGGCGGCCTGGGTGCCTTCGGCGAGGCCGTTCCGGCCCAGGCGATAGCCCAGGTCTGCGAGCTGGCCTGGCAGCTGTCCGGGCGGGCCGGAAAGCGCCAGGTCGGGGGGGCACGGGTCGGGGTCACAGCCAACCAGGGCCTCTTCGGGCACGGCTCGTCGGTCCTGCTCCGCCGCTAGGGTCGGACCGTGCCACTCTCCGAGACCGTCGCAGGCGGCGTCGCCACCGTGGAGATGTCGAAACCGCCGGTCAACGCGCTCGATATCGCCGACGGGTACGCCCTCGCCGACCTGCTCGACGGCTACCGACGCAACCCCGACGTGCGGGTGGTGCTCCTGTGCGCCGAGGGCCGTGGATTCTGTGCCGGGGTCGACATCAGGGAGATGCAGTCCCTGCCGGGCAACGATGGAATCCTCGAGGCCAATCGGTCGTGCTTCGAGGCATTCAGGGCGGTATACGAGTGTGCAGTACCGGTGGTCGCAGCGGTCAACGGGCACTGCCTCGGCTCGGGCATCGGCCTGGCCGGCAATGCCGACGTGGTGATCGCCGACGATGAAGCCGAGTTCGGGCTGCCCGAGGTCGACAACGGGGCACTCGGGGCAGCCACCCACCTGATGCGCCTGGTTCCGGCCCAGCGGGCCCGTTGGATGCTCTACAGTTGCGAGACCGCAACGGCGGCCGAGCTCCTGTCGTATGGATCGGTCATCGACGTGGTACCAGCCGCCGAGCTCCGTGCTCGCGCCACGGAGGCCGCCGCCGCCATTGCCGCCAAGGACACCGCCACGATCCGTGCTGCGAAGGCCAGCCTCAACGGCATCGACCCCGTGGATGTGCTGCGCAGCTACCGCTACGAGCAGGGGTTCACCTACGAGTTGAACCTGCGGGGCATCGGCGACACCGCCCGCGATGCCTTCCTGCAGGGCGACCGGGGTGGAGGGGCCCCTTCGGCGTGACCCCCGACGACATCACGCTCCTCGTGATGGCCGGTGGGCTGGGCTCCAGGTTCGGCGGCGACAAGCAGCTGGTCGACGTAGGCCCCGACGGCGAGGCATTCCTCGACTTCGCCATCCGGGATGCCCTGGCAGCGGGGATCGGACACATAGTCGTCGTGGCCCGAACCGACCTCGACGTACTCCTCCGAGAGCATCTGGAACGCCAGCACGGGCCGGACCTCCCGCTCACGATCGTCCACCAGGACACCTACGGGCCGGAGCGACGCAAGCCCTGGGGTACGGGGCATGCGGTCCTGAGCGCAGCCGACGCATGTTCCGGGGCCGTTGTGGTCCTCAACGCCGACGACCACTACGGCCCGTCAGGGGTCCGGCGTACCGTAGAGGCGCTGCTGGCCACCGATGGCAGGAATGCGGTCATCCTGGCATTCGAGTTGGGGCACACCCTGTCGAGCGCCGGATCCGTTTCCCGGGGCATCTGCCGGGTCGTGGACGGGCGCCTGGTGGACCTGGTCGAGACCCACGGAATCAGGCGCCACGACGGACGCATCATCGCCGACGACCCGTCAGGGCAGCTGTCCGACGATGTCCCGGTGTCGATGAACCTCTGGGGGCTTCCGGCAGCCGCGATGGCGCGGCTGGCGGGCCAGTGGGCTGCCTTCCATGTCGTCCACAGCGACGACCCATCCGCCGAGTTCCTGCTCCCCGAGGCCCTCGACCAGCAGCGGTCCGAGGGGCTCCTGCACATCGATGTCGTAGGGACCGACGAGCCCTGGATCGGCGTGACGAGCCGTGACGACCTCGAGGTCGCCCGCGCCGCCCTGGCCGGGGCCTGAGCACGCCATGCCCGACTGCCTCGTCGACAAGGACGGACACGTCCTGACCGTCACCCTCAACAGGCCGCAACGCCGCAACGCCATGACGCTCGCCATGTTCGCCCGACTGGCCGACGCCTGGGACCTGGTCGACGAGGACCTCGACATCCGGGTGGTCGTCCTCACCGGGGCCGGCGGGCACTTCTCGGCCGGCATGGACCTGAGGGCCATGGCCGGCGATGCCGAGGCAACCGACGACTACGACGTGAAAGGGCGTATGGCGAACGAGGGATCGGGCTTCATCTACGACGGGCTCCTCAAGGCCAGGCACACACGGGTGCCGGTGATCGCAGCCGTCGAGGGCAACGCCATCGCCGGCGGAACAGAGATCCTGCAGGGCACCGACATCAGGGTCGCCGGTGAGAGCGCCACATTCGGTGTCTCGGAGGTCCGCTGGTCCCTGTACCCGATGGGCGGCTCAGCGGTCCGCCTGGCCCGCCAGATCCCGTTCACCGATGCTGCCGACATCCTCCTCACCGGCCGCCACATCGACGCCCACGAGGCGAAGCGACTCGGCCTCATCGGCCACGTGGTGCAGGACGGCGCGGCGCTGGCCACCGCCCTCGAGATTGCAGCCACCATCGCAGCCAACGGGCCCCTGGCGGTCGAGGCCGTTCTCCGGACACTCCGGGAGACATCCGGCATGACCGAGCAGGAGGCGTTCGCCCACGAGCAGACCTATGGGCAGGCGGTGTTCGACTCGAAGGATGCCAAGGAGGGCCCGCTGGCGTTTTCGGAGAAGCGCACTCCGGGTTACGGACGCCGCTGACCAGCAGGGAACCGGCCTCAGTCGGGGAGGCGGTCGGTGCCCGACTCGAAGCCCGGGAGTTGCGTCTGGAGGGAAAATCCCTGATCTGCCGCATCCACCAGCACGAGGTGCTCGCATTCGGACCAGTCCCTGGCCCGGAGCCCCCCGATGTCACGGTTGTAGGGCGCATCGAATACGACCACGCGGTTGCCGGTGGCTCGCAGAGCCTCGACGTTATGGGGTCCGTCGTCGATGTAGAGGTCGGCCTCGACCTCCGGCTTGGCGCCGAGGAAGCAGATGTCGCGGTACGGGATCCGATGCTGGTCAAGCCACTCGACCGTGTCGGCGATGGCGATGGCATGGCTCCAGTTCACGTAGAGGCGGTGCGTGATGATTCGGATCCAAACTCCGGCGTCAGAAAGGCGCCAGAGGGCCTCGGCTGCGCCCTCGATGACCGGCATGGTGCGCAGGATCCGGTGTTCGGCGACGGCGATGAGGTGGAGCCGTTCGAAGTCCTCCGGCGTGAGGTTCCATTCATTGAAGTCCCAGGAGCGCTCGAGGGGCAGCCGGTCCTCGTCGATTCCCAACTCTTCGGCGACCACTGCACGGAAGACGATCGTGTAGTCGCCGCAGACACCGTCGAGGTCGACGCCTAGAACGTAGGGATTCTCCACATCCGGCACGGTACCCGCCCTGCCGTGAGGGTCAGTCGGCGGTCAGGCCGGCGTCGACCGACCAGATCGCACCGTGGACCTGGCGGGCCTCGTCGGAAGCCAGGAAGGCGAATGCGGCCGCGATGTCCCCGGGTTCGGACATCTGGCGAAAGCCCATGTAGCCGGCCATGAGGGCGAAGTCGACATCGTCTGGCATCTGGTAGTTGTCGACCAGGGGCGTCCGAACGGCACCGGGGGCGATGGCGTTCACCCGCAGCCCGGTCTTGGCGTACTCCATGGCGAGGGCACGGGTCATGTTGACGACGGCGCCCTTGGTGGCGCAGTAGGGGACCGTGTAGGCCTGACCGATGAGGCCCGCATTCGATGCGATGTTGATGAGGACGCCGTCGACCTCGAGGAGGTGGGGTATGGCGGCCTGTGCGCACCAGAACACGCCCGACACGTTGACGGCGACCATCTGGTCCCAGTCCTGTTCGGTGACGTCCGGGACATGGTGGCTCCGGGCAACTCCGGCGATGTTTCCGAAGATGTCGAGGCGCCCGTGGTCCGCAACCACCTGTTCGACCGCAGCGTGGCAGGCAGTCCTGTCGGTCACGTCGCATACGGCGGCGTGAATCGAATCGGCAGCCTCGGCGGTCGCCTGCAGGCCCGCCTCGTCGATGTCCAGGCCGACGACGGTGGCACCCTCTGACGCCAGGCGGATCGCCGTGGCGCGTCCGATGCCCGATGCGGCACCGGTCAGGGCCGCCACCCTTCCCTCGAATGTTGCCATGGGTGCCTCCGGGCTCTGCACAGTAGGGGGCGACCGTAGCGGGCGGCCGCTATGTGCCCCAAAACGGCGAAACGCCCCGCTGCCCGAAGGCAGCGGGGCGTTTCGAAAAGCCTGGTCAGCGGGCGAGACCCTTGCCCAGGGCGCTGATAGCAGCGTCCTTCACCGGAATGAACGCCAGGATCGCGATTGCGGTCCCGATGTCGATGCCGATGTCGCCGATCCCCAGGATGTCCGTGGAGGCGGCATAGCCGTATCCACCGATATCGCTGATCGTGACGAACAGGAATGCCCAGATCAGGGTCAGGTTCGCACCTACGACCGGAAGCCCACGCAACATGGCGTTGACTCCGACGGTGTCGAGAATGGAATCCAGGACGGCAAGAGCCCCCTGGAAGATCATTCCCATCACCATGAGGGTGAGAATGGTTGACATCATTGGTAAATCCCCTTTGGTTGGCAGCTGCCGCCCGGACATCGATGTCCGGGTTGCGGATCTGTCTTATCAAAGGTTGGTCGGCTCCGATAGGTGGATGTGGGACCAATTGCCGTTCGGTGGTTGTGTGACCACGCTGTGCGGTCGGAGCAAAAGCGACCATCCGGCTACGCTCGCCCACTGATGGACGGTCACCGCCGGCAGGCCACCCGACTTCTGGCAGTCAGCCTCCTGGTGCTCGTGGGCGGCAGCCTCCTTGCCCCGGACTCCGTCCAGACCTGGGCGGATACCCAGCCGGAGGGGTGGCGTCGCAGCCTGGCCACAGCCTGGGCCGACCCCGTGGGACGCCTCAGCCGCTCTCTCAGCCTCGACCGTCCCCTGGAGGTTGCCGCCGATGCTCTCGACCCGACGCCGACCATCACAACCCTGCCACCCGCAACCCGACCCGCGCCTTCTTCGACCACGGTCCTGCCTGCTTCGACCACGGTCCTGCCTTCCACAACCGCGCCTTCTTCCACAACCGCGCCTTCTTCCACAACCGCGCCTTCTTCCACAACCGCGCCTTCTTCCACAACCGCGCCTTCTTCCACAACCGCGCCTTCTTCCACAACCGCGCCTTCTTCCACCACGAGCTCCTCCACCACGAGCTCCTCCACCACGGTCCTGCCCCCACCGGGCACCATGGCTCCCCGGGTCGCATCCGCTGAGGATCCCCTGCGGATACTCGCCGTGGGCGACTCGCTGATGCTCGACCTGCAGTACGGGTTGGAGCGCGTCCTTGGTGCCCGCTCCGACGTAATCCTCACCGGCAGGGGGGCCCTCGGCTTCGGCTTCACCGTTCCACACTGGGACTGGGACGAGGACGTCCTCAGCGACTACGACCTCTCAGTGGCCCAGGTCCGACCCGACGTCGTCGTAATGATGATCGGAGCCAACGAGTTCGAGGGGTATGTGGTCGATGGAGAGGCACTGCCCCCCGGGAGCGACCGCTGGCGGGAGGTGCTGGCCGAAAGGGCCGACGAGGCCGTCGCCCACTGGCTGGCCGGCGGCGGGCACGTCTACTGGTGGACGACACCGCTGATGCAGAATCCCCGCTTCGCGGCGGTCGACGAACTCAACGAGATCTGGATCGACACGATGGATGCCTGGGCCCCGGCCGGGTCGATACTCGACTCCATGCAGGTCCTCGGCGACGGGGACGGTCGGTACCGGGACGAGATCATCGACGAGGACGGGAGCATCGTCCCCCTCCGCAAGGAGCACGGGGTCCACTTCTTCGAGATCGGCGCGGACCTGCTGGCTCGTCAACTCGAGGAGCAGCTGATCCGGGACGGATCGCTTGTGGCCCGGTAGCCGTGCTACCTGCCGGCGGTCGCCCTCAGTCCTGCTCGCTGTCGAGTTCGTGGCGGAGGAGGGCGAGCTGCTCGGCGAGGGTGCGGACCCTTGTCTCGAGGCGGGAGAGCTCGTAGGAGAAGTGCATAGCCAGAAGGAGCAGGAACCCGAAGCCCAGCAACAGGAACAGGGCCGGCTGGTATGCGACGCCCACCTGATCGGCCACCCAGTCGAGGACACCGGGCACGGCGGCGGCAACCGCCAATGCCGCCCCGACGGTGAGCCAGAGCACCGAGTACTTGGCCTTGAGGGCCTGCAGGCGCACCAGGCGGACGATCAGCGCCAGAGCGAAGAGCGCCAGAACGGCGAAGGCGAGATGGGCGGTACCGCTCATGCAGCGGCCCCCAGTCGGCTACGTCGCCCGAGGCCGGCAGCGAGGACGATCAGGACCCGTACATAGTGGTAGGCGAGGCGCAGGTTCCGCGTCGACGGTTGGCCACCCTGGCGTTCGCGCATCTGCACGGGTACCTCGATGACCGTGAAACCACGGCGGACGGCGAGCAGCAGTGCCTCCACGGAATCCATGTACTCGACCGGGTAGTCGGTGGCGAACAGTTCGAGTACCGGCCGCCGCAGGGCGCGAAAGCCCGAGGAGGTGTCCGTGAAACGACGGCCTGTTGCACGCCGAACCAACCAACGGAGCAACCCCATGGCGAAGCCGCGGCCGCGCCCGACGCTGTAGGTGGATTCTCCGCCGTCGGCAAAGCGGGTGCCAACCACCATGTCGGCATTCTCGAGGCCGGCGAGGAGGACCGGTATCTGGGACGGGTCGTGCTGGCCGTCGGCGTCGAACTGGTACACGCGATCGAACCCCTCCTCGGCGGCGAAGCAGAAGCCGAGCCGCAGGGCGCCCCCGATGCCGAGGTTGAAGGGCAGCCGCAGGCAGGTCACCCCCGCCGCGGCAGCGACCCCGACAGTGCCGTCCGACGAACCGTCGTCGACCACTATGACCTCGTGGTCGGGGACGGCCGCAGCCAACTCGGCTAGAACGCCCGGTAGGGCCTCGGCCTCGTTGAACGCCGGGATGACGACAGCGGTGCGCATGCCGCCACGGTACCGGAGCGGTCCGAATCCGGGAACAGGTCTCAGAACGCGTCGAAGTCGAGGAACTCGAAGCTGCCGAGTTCGAACGCATCGACGTCGAAGCCGTCGTGGAATCCGAAGAGGACGACCTCCAGCGGGCTCGGCATGATCCGGCGGGGGAGCGACACGCCTCGGAAGCGCACGTCGTGGTTGTGGCCCCAGTGGACCACGAGCGGGGTGCGGTGGTGCTCACCGACAATGGCGGCCAACGGGCCACTCCGCAGCGGTGCGTCGAGGGGCAGCCTGGGGATCACCTTCAGCAGCACTGCGAAGCGGACCCCGGCCATCCGGGTCCGGGCGCTGACAAGCACGGCATCTTCGAGGACATGGACGACATATGTGGCCCGCCGTCTTGCGAGGCGCCAGCGCAACTGTTCGGCAGACCAGGTTGCCGCGTACCCGGCGTCGCCCGGAAGCGACCTGTGGGGCAGCCATTCCTCCAGGCGCCCGCTCTCGAGAAGGTCAGCGGTGACCGGATGGTCGTCGTGTCGCCCCGACCAGGGGGTGGCGAGGAGGAGCCGGAGGGGTAGGGGTTCGAGGCGACGCCAACCCATCGCTTCGACCATGCGTGGGGCCGACTCCAGGTTGGCGATCCCCAGGATTCCGTCGAGCCCGGCTGCACGACCCTCGGCGTAACTGTCCTCGACAGTCCGTCGGAAGGCCCCGGATCCACGGGCGTCCGGATGCACCGCCAGGTCCACTCCCAGCCCTAGACGGACCATCGAGCCGTCGGAAGAGTCGAAGCGCAGGGGCACGAGGGCATAGTTGCCGAGCTGCCGGCCGCCCTCGGTGAAGCGGCCCACGGCTGCCTGCCCCTCCGGGTTGTCGTCGTAGTACCAGGACAACTCGTCGGGCTCGACGGGGGGATCCGGTGCGAAGACGTCGTTGAGGAGGTCGGCCGTGGCGGAGAGGTCGCTCAAGTCGGCGTCGCCCTTCGCCGGACGACGATTCCGCCGGCCAGCAGCACCATGCCGAGCGCCAGCCGGAAGCGGGCCCGCCCCTCGCAGGGCACCTCCACCTCGACCATCGGATCGCCCTCCATGGGGCGGGGGATCGTGTAGACGGAGCCCGTCGGGCGGTCTTCGGTGAAGGCTCCGATCACCGGCGATCGGCAGCCGATCCGCGGGGTGGCCTCGAGGTCGAAGTGGGCGCCGCCCGGGAGGGGACGGCTGAACGGCAGGAGGGCCACCCAGAGGCCCAGAAACAGGAGAAATGGCCCCGTGGCGGCCAGGAGACGGCGTCGGTTCATCGGCGGCCGATCCTACCCCCGGCCGCCTGCCCGACCCGGCCCGAAGTAGCCTCGCCCCCGTGCAGCCCGGGCGTCGAGTGTTGGCGGTCCTCGTGACCTGTGCCCTCCTGGGTGGCGGGTGTGGTTCCGCATCACCTGACCCGATCCGGGTGGTCACCCTGGGCGACAGCGTCGCCTACGACGCCGACCCCGGCATCCGAGCCGCACTGGAGTCCATCGACACCGGAACAGGCGTCGAGGTCGACACCCGCTCGTTCGGTGGGGTGGGGCTGCTGCGGCCCGGCTTCGACGGCTACCTCGCCGACGCACTCTCGACCGACCCCGACGTGGTCACGCTGATGCTCGGCGGCTGGGACTTCGGTGAGGCGATGGACGACCCCGACGCCTATCGGGAAAGAGCCGAGCAGGTCGCACGGCGGATCGTCGACTCGGGTGCACACCTGGTCTGGCTGGGGCTGCCACCGACGCCCCCGGGTGAGGGCATCGAGGCCCACCGCATCCTGGTGAACGACATCTTCGCCAGCGTGGCAGCAATCCTTCCAATTGAAGTCGACTACGTCGACACGGGAGCGGAACTGGCCGACTCCCAGGGAAAGTTCACCCGGGTTCAGTTCGGTGTCGACGGAACCGTCCATCCCATCCGCAAGGTCAGGGACGGGAAGGACGACGGCCACCTCTGTCCGGCCGGAGCGGCCCTGATCGGCAACCAGCTGGTCCAGGCCATCCACGCTGCCGGGGTGCTGGGCGTGCATTCCGGTGGCCCGGAAGAGGGACATGCGCAGGGAGAGTGGTGGACGGGGGAGTGGACCCTCGATCCCCGCTACGACGACCCGCCGGGAGCCTGCGACGGCTGATGTCGCCGTTCGGCGAGTACGTCGAGCGCCACGGCGGCGAGTACCACCAGCGACACCTCGGCAGCGGTCCGATAGCGGGTGTTGCCGAACGAGATCGTCGCCGTGAGCGTGGCGATCGGAATCCAGGCCGCAATGGCCAGCAAGGACTCCCGGCGCCTACAGAGCAGCACCGCTCCGAATGCCGCCAGGGGGAGGAGGGCGATGTACTGGACGAGCCCCAGGGTCGACACGGCGAGCGGCCGCCGGTCGACGAGGGCATCGAGGCGCAGCTGGTCGACGGTGTCGTAGACGCCCCACATCCGCCCGATGCGGGCCGGCACCACGACCGTCACCAGCCGACCCCGGTGGTCGCCGATGTACTCCCTGGCCCGCTCCAGCACCACGGCGTCACGCTCGGACTCGTCCAGGTGCTCGCCGGCGGGACCGAACGGTGCCGGCTGGCCGCATTCGAGGCGCCAGTAGCCGAGGAAGTCTCCCCGGTAGGTGGCATCGCAGTTCGCCTGCACGAGGACCGTCCCTGCGCCGTTCGAGAGGAAGACGGGTTCCTCGAAGACGACAAGGTTCCGGACCACCCAGGGCGAAAGCAGCAGCAGCGTGGCAGCAGCAGCCACCGACATCCGGATCATGCGCTCCCTCCATGGCAATTCCGACCGGAGCAACACCACGGTGGTGAGCAGCGGAAGCATGAGCAGAAGCTCGGCCCGGGACAGGGCGGCCAGGCCACCGACCAGTCCGAATACGACCGCCCTCCGGCGGCTGGGATCCCTTGCGAACCTCAGGCCCGCCCATGAGGTCGCTGCTGCAGCGGCGATGGCGGCGGTCTCGGCCATGAGCAGCCCGTCGTTCACCCAGATGAACGCATAGCCGGCGGTCAGCCCGGCGGCCATCAGGCCGAGCCGATCGGACCGGAGTTCACGACCGAGCAGCCCTACCAGCACGATCGCAGGCACGCCCAGCAGTGCGGCCACGACCTGCTGCTGGAGGACGGTCACTGCCCCGAGGAACGAGAAGGTGCCGAGCAACATCGTCCATACCGGAGGGTGGCCGGCAGTCGGCTCGAGGTGGCCGATGGGCGTGCCGACGATGATCTCGGCGCCGTCGCGGACGATCAGGTCGACACCCCCGAACATGTGCCGGAGAGGCTCCGGGAACCCGGCGCCGTCGGCGAACAGGTTGGCGGCGTGGTGGTAGCCGGCGGCATCCCCGCTGAGCGGGTTGTCCGCCAGGACCAGCAGGACATAGAGCACCCGCAGCAGGGCCCCCAACCCGGCGATGAGGGTCAGGCGACCGGCGAACGTGGCAGGCATGCGCATCGGCGGACGATCGACGGTGGAGACGTGCGACATCAGTCGGAGCGCAGGCGCCCGTTCGCAAAGCGTGCAGCACGACCCAGCACCGATGGTTGTGCATGGTCGATGACGGGGAGGTCCCCGACGGCAAGCGCCTCGACGCGCTCCACCAGCGGAGCAGCGACCGGCTCGCTGAGCAGACGGCGAACCCTGCCCTCCATGCGCCCCCGCCGGAGCCACGCCACACGGCTGGCCACCGTACCGATGTGTTCGTGGGCGTGGTACGGCTCGTCGGTGTCGAACTCCCAGGGATGGCAGTAGGTCCAGAGGACCTCTTCGGAGCCAGCCCTGCGCTGTCCGTGCCGGCGGACGAAGTCGGGGAGCACCCGGAGGTAGGTGCCCCCGAGGTAGGGGAGGTCCAGCAGGGGGACGCGCACCAGCGGGCAGGGGAGTTCGACGAGGCCGGTGGACCATCGGAAGGCCCGCCTCGGAAGGCCGGGCCACCCGTACAGGGGGCTCGGAGCCGGGAGGGTGCTGGACGAGTAGGCGAAGCCCAGATCTGTCAGGATCGGCACAGCCCAGGAACTGTCCGGCACCAGGGACATCATCGGCGCCCGATAGCCGGAAACCGGCTGCCCGGAGAGGTCCTGTAGGAGCGACCGGGCGCAACGGGTGGCATCGGCGAAGGCGGATTCGCCGACGACAGGCAACGGCACGTGTGCGTGTCCGTGGAGCCCGACCTCGTGTCCGTCGGCGGCAGCGCGGCGGACGATCCCGGGATGGCGTTCAGCCAGGTCGGCAACGACGTAGACCGACGCCCGGATCCCGGCCTCGGCGAACAGGTCCAGGACCCGGTTCGTCATCAGCGGCGCACGCTCCGGCAGGTCGGGTGAAGGCCGCAGGTCCTCAACGTCGAGGGTGACGCTGACAGGGTGGACCATCGGCGCAGTGTACGGGTGGCCCGGCAATCAGCCGGTTGGGGTGGTGCGCCGGTCCCGCCACCGGACCAGGAGCGCATCGGCTGCCACGGCAGCCAGGACGACGATGGCCGCCTCGGCGCTGACCCGGTAGCGGGTGGTGCCCATCGTGAAGGCTGCGACGAAGGTGGCGATTGCCGGCCAGGCCAGGAGCGGCAGGAGCGGACGGCGGCGGCGGCGCAACAGGAACGCCCCGGCGATTGCGGCGGGCATCAGCATGGCGTACTGGACGAGGCCGACGACCGAGGCCCGGAAGGGCCGTCCCTCCACGAGGACGTCGGCGCGGAGTTGGTCAACGGGGTCGTTGAGCGCCCAGAGTCGGGCGACCCGTCGGGGCACGACGTGGGTGATGAGGCGCCCCTTGTGGGCGGCGGCGTAGTCGAGGCCGCGTTGCCTCCAGACAGCGTCGCGTTCGGATTCATCGAGCGTCGCTCCATCGTCACCGATGGGTTGGGGCAGCACGCAGAGGTGTTCCCAGTAGCCCACCTTGTCGCCGAAGTAGGTGGCGTCGCAGTTGGTCTGCGCTAAGAGCACGCCGGAGCCGTTCGAAAGGAAGACCGGTTCTTCGAAGCGGGACAGGTTGCGCACCAGCCACGGGGACATGACCAGCAGGGCTACGAGGCCGACAGCGGCGACCCTGCGAAGGCGTTCGGACGGGGTGCGGCTCCGGTCAAGCAGCAGGGGGAGCAGGGCGAACGGGATGAACAGGAGCAGTTCGGCGCGGGTCAGGGCAGCCAACCCGGCGAGGACCCCGAACAGGATCATCGACCGGGGTCGGCCCTCGTGCAGGCGAAGCGCCACAAGGGTGCTGGCCGCCACGAGCGCCACCACGAGGCTCTCCGACATGATCGACCCGTCGTTCAGCCAGAGGAACGCATATCCGGCGGCGAACCCACCGGCCATGAGGCCGGTCCGCTCGCCACCCACCTCGCGGCCCAGCAGGCCCACCAGGACGATCCCGGCCACCCCTACGCAGGCCGATACCAACTGGTGCCCGAGAACGCCTGTTACCCCGAGGAGCGACGAGAAGCCGAGGATCAGCACCCAGAGCGGGGGATGGCCGGCGGTGGGCTCGATGTGCCCGACGGGGAGTGCCGTGTTTGCCGTTGCGGCGATGAGCGACGGATCGTCGACGAAGAGGTACTCCTGGGCGCCACCGTGCAGGTAACGGTAGGGCTCCGTGAAGCCCAGGCCGTCGGCGATGAGGTTGGCTGCCTCGTGGTAGTAGCGGGCATCACCGGTGAGCGGCGTTCCACGCGCAATGAAAAGAACGTAGAGAAGGCGCAGAACCAGCCCGGCGAGGGCGATCAGGCACAGCCGGCGGGTGAATGGCGCACGCGGCACCGGCATCGACAGGAGCGGGAACGGCCCGGCCATCAGGACCCGGAGCGCCTCCGAGGCCGGATCTCCTCGTGGTAGTCCTCCTCCACGTTGACCTGCCACACGTCGTGGTCGGCGCCCAGGATGTTTTCGACCACCAGCATGGCGGTCAACATCGAGTGGTCCTGGTTGTTGTACCTGTGCATGCCGTTGCGGCCCACGGGGTGGACGTTGGGCGTGTTGGACTCGAGCCACCCACGCAGGACCGACACATGGGCCTGATAGTCACCGTCGTACATCGGGTATGCCTTCGGCATCCTGACCACGTGGCCGGCCTCGATCCTGGAGGCGTCGAGGAGGCCCAGATGGGCCATCTCGCGGCTCCCCTTGGCTATGAGGTCGGCGTCGTCGGCCGTCCAGAGGTCGTCGCCCTCGTTGACGAAGTACTCGAGCCCGAGACAGGTGCGGCCATCTTTCACCAGGTACGGCGACCAGCGGCCGAAGTTCTGCACCCGGCCGACGTCGACGTCGGGGGCGTGGATGTAGATCCAGTTGTCCGGGAAGCCATCCTCCTCCGGGACGACCAGGGCCACGGTTATGAAGTCGCGGAAGTGGAGCCCGTCGGCGGCAGCGAGCACATCCTCGGGCACCGCCGGATCCATGGCCCGCAGGAGGTGGGGGATCGGCATCGATGAGACCACGTGGTCGACAGGCAGCGAAACCGGACCGTCCGGGCCTTGTGCGACCACGGAGCGGGCCAGACCACCGGAATGCCCGATGCGCGTCACCCGGTGCTGCAGGCGAACGTCGCCCCCCTGCGTAACGACCTTCTCGTGGCAGCGCTCCCACATCATCCCGGGGCCGTAGCGCGGATACTCGAACTCCTCGATCAGGCTGGTGATGTCCTTCTGGTTGCGGCGGGGGAGCAGCGAGTTGAGCACGGCGCTGAACAGGGAGAGGTTCTTGATGCGCTGGGCGGCCCAGTCGGCCCGCAACTCGTTGCCGGGGACCCCCCAGACCTTCTCCGTGTAGGTCTTGAAGAAGGTGCGGTAGAGGCGCCATCCGAACCGGCTGGCGGTCCAGCCCTCGAAGCTGGTCTGGTCGGTCGGCGGGCGAATGCGCACCCAGAGGTACGAGAGCACGCACAGGAATGCCTCGATGATGCCCAGGTTCCGAAGTGCGTTGGTGGCCCGCAGTGGATAGTCGTAGAAGCGGCCCTTGTAGAAGATGCGGCTCATTCGGGGACGAACGAGGAAGTCGTCGTCGTCGAGGATCTCATGCCACAGGTCGGAGACCACCCTGACCTTCGTGAAGAAGCGATGGCCACCGATGTCGAAGCGCCAACCGTCGCGTACCACGGTCCGGGAGATGCCGCCGACGACGTCGTCGGTCTCGAGGACCGTCGCCGGACGACCGGCCTTCCCCAACTGGTAGGCGGCCGTGAGCCCTGCCGGTCCGGCACCGATGATTACGGTCCGGTCGCCCTCGGGGTCGTGGTGGGGGTGCTCGGCAGGGTTCATGGGGTGCGTCTGGCCGTAGACCGGCGGAACTGTTCCGGCCCTGGCGCTGGCGCGCAGCATACCCATCGCCCTCCGGGCTACCGATACCATCGCGGGTCGTGACCGAGCCGGCTTCCACATCCTCTACCTCCTCCGGGTCCTCTACCTCCTCCGGGTCCTCTACCTCCTCCGGGTCCTCTACCTCCTCCGGGTCCTCTACCTCCTCCGGGTCCTCTACCTCCTCCGGGTCCTCTACCTCCTCCGGGTCCTCTACCTCCTCTGAGTCGTCCGGGTCTTGTGCGGAGGACGTACGCCTGCCAGGGCTGCTCCGCTCCCCGGTGGGAGCCGTCATCCTGCTGGTGGTGGTCGTAGGCGTCCTGCTGCGCTTCTTCGCCGACTCCCCGCTCTGGCTGGACGAGGCACAGTCGGTCGCGCTGGCCGACCAGGTCCCCGGGGGAATCATCGAGGCACTCCGCCACGACGGCCACCCGCCGCTGTTCTACCTGCTGCTCTCGGCATGGACTGCCGTGGTCGGGGAGTCGGCATTCGCCGTGCGTGCGTTGTCGGGGCTGCTGGGGGTCGTCGCCATGGTGCTGGTCGTCAAGGTCGCCCGTCGTCATTCGGATGCACGTACCTCGGCCCTGGTCCTCGGCGTGCTGGCCTCGAGCCCGTTCGCCATCCGATATGCCACCGAGGCACGGATGTACGCCCTGTTGGTCGTCCTGCTCCTGGCCGGCCACCTCGCAATGGAGGCTGCGTGGCACCGTCCCGACGGGCGGCGACTCGCACCTGTGGCGGTGGTGGTGGCGCTGCTCCTCTACACCCACTACTGGTCGTTGTTCCTGGTGGCGGTCCTCCTGGGCGGGCTCCTCGTTGCCACCGTCACGCATCGGGTGGCCGCCGCACCGAGGCTCCTCGTGGGTGTGGCTGTCGGCGCTGTTGCCTTCATCCCCTGGCTGCCTGTCTTCCTGTACCAGTTGGCCCATACCGGGACGCCGTGGGCGCCAGGGCCGAGGCCGACGGTCGTAGCCGCCCTGGCCCTCGAGGCGTACGGGGGCGGGCGGGGCTCCGAGGCTCTCCTGGTGGCCGTGTTCCTCTCGCTGCTGGTGGCACTCGGCCTCGGTACCAGGGGCGACCGCTCGGAGTTGGGCCCTGCCGACCTGCCATGGCTTTGGATCGCCGTGGGCGTCGGTGTCGCCACGATGCTGTTGGGCGCCGGCGTCAGCCTCGTCACCCAGACGGCCTTCCAGGGAAGGTACGGGGTGTTCTGCTTCGTGCCGGTGGTGTTGGCGGCCGGGGTCGGGCTGGCCCGACTCCCGCGTCCGGCGGCCTCCCTGGCGCTGGTTCTGCTGGTCGGCCTCTCCTGGACATCGGTCGCCCGGGAGCTCAGCCGGGACCGGACCCAGGTAGGTGTCGCTGCCGATGTGGTCGACGCCCAGGGCAGCGACGGAGACCTGGTCGTTTTCTGTCCCGACCAGTTGGCACCCGCCGGCCACTTCCTGCTCGGTGACAGGTTCACGACGCTCGCTTTCCCCGCCATGGACGACGGCAGGACCGTCGACTGGGTCGACTATGCGGAGCGCAACCGGTCCGCCGACCCAGCGGCGGCGGCCGACGCCATCGTGGCCCGCGCCGGGGTTTCGGCCGGTGTCTGGATGATCTGGATCGACGGCTACCGCAACTTCGGACGACTGTGCGGACGCCTCCACGGCGAGTTGAGTGCACGGCTGGGTGGATCCCGCCACCTGGTGGCAGCCAACGGTGACGACTACTACAACGCCGCCAACCTGAACGCCTTCGGGGTTCCCCCTTCGTGACCGCCACCTTCCGCAGGGACCTCGTTGCCGTACTGCCGGCCTGGATCGTTGCCCGCCTCCTGGTGGCAGGTGCAATGCTCGGCGTGCGCATCTACGTCGACCACATCCACGACGGTGAGCGGCCCGTCCAGGTGGGGCAGGGACTGCTCGCATGGGACGGGGCCTGGTACCGGTCGCTCGTCGAGTCCGGCTATGCAGGCGTGGACCAGGAGGGCATCCGCTTCTTCCCGGGGTTCGTCCTCCTCGGACGCATCCTCGACGCTGTGCTCCCCGGAGGAGCGGGGGTGGCTCTGGTCGTGCTGGCCAATGCTGCAGCCCTTCTGGCCATGGCGTTGCTGCTGCGGCTGGTGCGCGAGGTGACCGGCGACGCCTACCTGGCCGGTCGGGCCGTGTGGTTGACGGCCTGCTTTCCTCCTGCGTTCGTGCTGGTCTGGGGGTACGCCGAGGCGCTGTTCCTGCTCCTGGCAGTGGCGACCTTCCTGGCCCTGTCCCGGCGGAACTGGTGGTGGGCCGCCGCCATCGCAGCGGCTGCCGCCGCGACCCGCCCCACCGGGGGCCTGCTGGCCGTGGCAGCCCTGGCGTCGGTCTGGCCGGGTTGGGATGCCTCTCCGGCACGGGAGCGGGTTGCACGGACAGCGGCGGTATTCGGCGGACCGGTCGGGTTCGGGGCATTCGTGTGGTGGGCATCGGCGCTGGTCGACAAGCCCTTCGCACCGCTTGTCGTGCAACGCGAACTGCGGGGCGATCCCGTGGACCCCCTCCGCAGGCTCATTGCCGGGATCGGTGAGCTGTTCGGTCCGGATGCACTGGGTGACGGGCTGCACATCCCCTTCGCCATGGCCTTCGTGGTCCTGGCGGGCGTGGCGTTCCGACGCCTTCCACTCGGACATGCGGCATTTGCCGCAGCCTGTCTTGTGGCCGCCCTGGCGGCGGACAACCTCAACAGCCTCGAGCGCTATGCCCTGAACGGCTTTCCGATCGTGGTGGCCCTTGCCGTGCTTGCCGGGAGCAGCCGACTCCGGCGCCTTGTGCCGGTCATCTCGGCGCTGGGGATGGTGTCGCTGACCGTGCTTGCCGTCATGGGCGAGTACGTGCCCTGAACAGGGCCGTGTTGCGTGGCCGAGGTCGGGTGGCTGAAAAAGGAAATTGGCCCCGAGTAGCCTCCCGGCGAACCGGTCAACTCCTCGGAGCCAAGTCCTCGTCCCATTTCCACCCACCGGCTCGTCCCGTCAGACGTTCCGGACTCGTGGTGCTGCCCCGGGGGGCGACACCCTGACCCGATCTCCGGGCGACCCGTCGGTCCCCGAACCCGAGCCCAACCCGACCACTGATCCCCGACGGGATCCGGCACCCCCGTTCCTTCCGGCGCCCGGCGGCGCCCGAAGGACCAGGTGCGCCCGACACACCGTTCCCGTCCCACACCCTTCTGCCTCCGTCGCCCGTCGGCGGCGGCGCAACCGGGTGCGGCCCGGGCCCGGTTGGTGTTTCGTCCGATCGACTCCGGATCGGCCCTTGAGCCGTTCCGAACCCTTCCGGCCTGGACACCTCCGTGCCTGCGGCCGACCTGCTGTTCCCCGAGGGGACCAGCGTGGTCTTGGTCCTCCCCGAACTCGCCTCGGGGGCTTCACCAGGCTCTCGACGCTCCTCCTCCGGTCGAGCCCGAGAGCTCTCCTTCGGTGGTTCGTCGGTCCGTCCGGATCCGATTCCCCTTGCCGTGTTCGGCGTGGGAGCATCTTGGACTGCAGCGCGACGATGGTCAACCCTTGGGCGGGAAATCCCCAGTATTCGGAATGATTTCCCCAACATCCGCGGGGTAGTACACAGCCCGTCCACAGAAACGGGTTCGCCGAGTTTGAAACCGGACTCGGTTTCAACGGCGACCCCGGGGGCAGGGATGGGTGGGTAAGTGCGCTCAGGTGCCGAGGACGGCCCCGGCGAGGAGCGCCCCGAGGGCTGTAGCGCCGGCCACCGCTCCCGTCGTGGCGCGTACCGGCACGGAGTTGGTCGTGCTGTGGAGGCCGGCGGCTGCCCCTGAGGTTCCGACGAGGAGGAGCTTGACAAGCAGGGTGACGTGGTAGCCGCCGGGCTTGTCGGCCAGGTCGACAGCGGCCAGGCCCCAGACCCCGGTCACGACGGCGAGCCCGAAGCAGGCCCAGGCGACCTGCCCGAAACGGGCCGCCGCCAGGCGGGGAGCCTCGGGTGAGACCTTCCGCAGGATCGGCACGAGGGCCATCATCACGATCTGTCCGCCCACCCAGCCGCATACGCCGAGCAGGTGCAGGAAGATGCGGACGGCGTCGAGGTCGAGGCTGGTGGTGGCTTCGGGCATGGGAGAAAGGTAGCGGGCGGGAGCACCGTTAGCGGTGGCGGAACCTCAGGCCCAGAGGCCGCGATCGAGCAGAACGGTCCGCAGGATGCGCGGCCGGTCCGTCATGATGCCGTGAACGCCGATATCGAGCAGGCGGTGCATCTCCTCGGCGTCGTTGACCGTCCAGACATGAACCTGGAGGCCCCGCTCGTCGGCCGCTCTGACGAAACGGTGGTCGACCAGACGGACGCCGTTCGAGCTGACCGGTACCTGCAGGCAGCGCCATGGCGGCTGCCGCATCGGCAACCCGAGCGAGGTGATCCGGAAGCCGGCTACGGAGCGTGGCCCGGCGGACGTGCACAGTTCCGGGCCCATGAGGTCACGGAGGCGGTCGAGACGGCGATCGGAGAACGCCCCGAGGCAGACACGGTCCAGTGCCCCGAACTCGAGCAGGATCCGGCAGAGGGCGGGAACGACGGCGTCGGCCTTGGCGTCGATGTTGATCCGGGCGTCGGGAAATGCCTCGAGGAGTTCCGTGAGGGTGGGGATCGGCTCGGTGCCGGCTATGCGTGCGGCGGACACCTCGTCCCATGAGAGGTCGGCGAGGCGTCCCGTGCTGTCGGTCACCCGGTCGAGGACATCGTCATGGAAGGCGACCACCACACCGTCGGCCGTCAGGTGAACGTCGGTCTCCAGGTAGCGGTAGCCCAGTTCGACGGCGTGTCGGAAGGCGGAAAGGGAGTTCTCGGGGACCTCCTCTGCACCCCCGCGGTGGGCAAAGGCGAGCACACCGGGATGGTCGAGGAATATATGGCCGGGCACGGGCCGACGATAATCGGTCCCGGGCGGCCCCTTCGATCGTTCCGGCCGCGCCGGTAGCGTGACGCCATGGCACGGCGCACGAAGATCATCGCGACCATCGGCCCAGCATCCGAGGGAGACCAGGTCCTGCGCGGCATGATCCGGGCCGGCATGGACGTGGCCCGGCTCGGAATGGCGCACAGCACGCTCGAGGAGAACGCCGAGCGCCTCAAGGCGATCCGTCGGATCGCCGCTGAAGAAGGTCGGACGGTGGGCGTCCTCGTCGACCTGACCGGGCCCAAGGTCCGGGCAGCCAGCTTCGGCGAGGACCCCGTCGAATTCGTCGAGGATGCAACGGTGCAGTTGCGGATCGGGCACCTCCGGAGCAGGGCATCCGTCATCGAGGTCGACTACGAGGCGTTCTTCCGTGACGTGGAGCCGGGTGGCCGCATGAGCATCGGCGACGGGAGGGTGATCCTGCAGTTGGGCGACCTCGACGGCGAACGCATCTCAGGCACGGTCGTCCACGGTGGGGTGCTGTCCGGTCGACCGGGCCTGCACATTCCGGCAGACCGGCTCTCCCTCTCGGCTCCCACCCCCGAGGACCTCCGTGCGGTCGGCTACTTCCTCGAACACGAGGTCGACATGATCGCCCTGTCGTTCGTCCGCTCGGCGGACGACATCGGGCGCCTCGGCACAGAACCGCACCCGAACGGCCCACTGGTGGTCGCCAAGATCGAGACGGCGGCCGCGCTCGCCGACCTCCAGGGGATCATCGAGAAGTCGGGAGCCGTGATGGTGGCCCGAGGCGACCTCGGCAACGAGTGCGGCATCGAGGTCCTCCCGGTGCTCCAGAAACAGATCATCCGGCAGTGCATCTCCCTTGGGCGGCCGGCTATCACCGCCACCCAGATGTTCGAGTCGATGATCGCTGGACCGGAACCGACCCGTGCCGAGGTCTCCGACGTTGCGAACGCCATCTGGGACGGATCGAGTGCCGTGATGCTTTCCGGTGAGACCGCCGTCGGCATCGATCCCGCCAATGTCGTCGCGACCATGTCCAGGGTTGCAGAGCACGCAGACGAGAACTTCGACCACCACGGCTGGTCCGCCGAACTGGCCGAGCTCCGACTCACCGATGTCGACGATCCGGCATCGTCGGTCACCGATGCCATGACCTTCGCCACCGCCCGCGCTGTGGAGGAACTGGGAATCAGCACGATCGTCTGCGTGTCGGGGTCCGGGTTCACGGTCCGGTCGATGGCCCGCTTCCGACCCTCTGCACGCATCCTCGGCTACAGCGCCGACGAACGGACCGTCGGGCAACTCTCGCTGAGCTGGGGCACAGAGCCCTTCCATCTCCCCGAGGAGGGCGAGGTCGATCGACGGGTCGCCAGGGCGCTGGACCTCTGCCGGGACCAGGCGGGGGTGCCGCCCGGCGAGTTGGTCGCAGTCCTGGCGGGAACCGACCCCACGTCGCGTGCGACGAACGAACTTCGCCTCGAAAGGGTCCCTGGTCCGGCCTGACCGGACAGGTCAGCCGGAGCCGCAGCGGGGATTCCGGTCGAGCGGGATCTGCACCGTCTGGCCGAACAGCGTGCACGAGCATTCGTCGGCACAGGAGCGGAGCTCGAGTCGCTGGTTCCACAGCCCGGCGCCGAGCAGGACGATCACAGCGACGAGAACCACCTTGACCACGACCCTGCGTAGGAAGCGCAGGATCAGGAAGGTTGCCAGGAGGAGGACGACGAGCCCGAAGGCGCTGGCCTTCGCCAGCATCTCAGGATCGGCCCAGCCGGGCAGGGTCACGAGCTCAGGCAGGTCGTAGAGGCTCTCGGGCACGGCCGGACCTTACCGACCGCCCTGCCGGAGCAGGGGGAGGGGTACCCTGCGGCCCGTGAGCGAGCAACGGTCGGTGCACCTGTCGGGATCCGGCCCTCCGGAGACCGTTCTCGACCCGGAACCGGTGGGTTGCCTCGATGCGCTCGACGAGGCACTGGCCACCGGCGAGAACGTCCGGCACGACGCAGTCGCTGCTGTTGCCGCCCGTTGGCCCCGCTGCCTGGCCGTATGGGCATCGCTCGGAGACCTGGCACGTGACCGGGTCGAGGCCTATGCCGCATACCGGGTCGGCTACCACCGGGGCCTGGACAGGCTTCGCCAGAACGGCTGGCGGGGATCCGGGTTCGTCCGCTGGGAGCACCTCGAGAACCGGGGATTCCTGCGCTGCGTGCACGGCCTGGCCCGTCTGGCCGGAGAGATCGGGGAATCCACCGAGCAGGAGCGCTGCGAACTGTTCCTGCACCAACTCGACCCGTCCTGCCCGCTGGCGGAAGGGTGACCGGCTGGCGGCGGGCAGTGGCCGGAGCGGTGTTGGCCGGTGGATCCAGCCAACGCATGGGCGCCGACAAGGCGAGCCTCGAGGTGGACGGGCGGCCCATGGTGATGGCGCCGATCGAGGCACTTTGCGAGGCCGGCGTGTCGCCCGTCTCCGTCATCGGGGGCGATCCCGTGGCGCTCGAAGGCACTGGCCACGAGGTGGCTGCGGATCTCTGGCCCGGTGAAGGGCCCCTGGGGGGGATCCTGACGGCGCTGAACCTCCTCGACGAGGAACAGCAGAGACCCGTCATGGTCCTCGCCTGCGACCTGCCGGATGCATCGGCCGCGACAGTCGGCGAGATCCTCGAGCGGTCGGCAGCGGCCCCGGACTCTGTGGTCCTGCCGATGCTCGACGGCGTACCCCAGTGGCTCCACGCCCTCTGGCCGGCCGGGGCGCGCACGCCGCTCACCGAGTCGTTCGAGGCCGGGGAACGGGCGCCATGGCGTGCCGGCCGGAGGTTGCCGGTCATAGAGGTGAGCGTCGCCGATGGCCAGACCCTGGGTGACATCGACACCCCGGAGGACCTGGCCGACCGGACCGACGGCTGCGGCGCGACGGCATCCCGTGACTAGGGTGCCGCACGTGATCCGAAGGCTGTTCACCCGTCCCCCGAAAGGGATCGAACCACCCATGGGCATTCCGGAGATCGACGTAGACGAACTGCGTCAACGCTTGGACGCTGGAACGCCCCTGATCGACGTCCGCGAACCCGATGAATTCGCAGGTGCCCGGGTCCCGGGTGCCCGTCCGATCCCCCTGGGCGAGATCCCCGCCCGGCTGGCAGAGATCCCCACGGAAGGCCCGGTGCTCCTCATCTGTGCCAAGGGGGGGCGCAGCATGGCGGCAGCCGAGTTCCTGAGCACACAGGGCCTCGACGTGGTGAACGTGCTCGGGGGCACCGAGGCCTGGGTAGCCGGTGGCTTCCCGGTCGAATCGGGTCCGGAGACCTGAGACGCCGACGCGGCGGCAGCGCACGCGGGGTCGTGAGCGGCTCCGACCGCCCTGCCCCGGATCCGATCGAGGAACAGGGGGCCTTCGAGGCCCTTGTCCGCGACCTGCTCGACGAACCGCGCATCGGCGTCGACACGGAGTTCCACCGGGAGCGGACCTACTACCCGCAGGTGGCACTCCTCCAGATCTCATGGAGCGACGGTGTGGCACTCGTCGACCCGCTCGCCGTTGACCTCCGGGCGTTCGCATCCGTCCTCGAATCCGATGTGCTCCTGGTCATGCACGCTGCGGGCCAGGACCTGGAGGTCTTCGACAGGGCCTGCGGAACGGCGCCCAGGAACCTGTTCGACACCCAGTTGGCAGCCGGATTTGTGGGCCTGTCGACACCGTCTCTGACGACTCTGTGTGAACGGGAACTCGACATTCGGCTTCCCAAGGGCGACCGGCTCAGCGACTGGTTGGCGCGACCACTATCTGGTTCCCAACTCGAATACGCCGCGGCCGACGTGCTGCACCTCCTGGTCCTCCACGACCGGCTCACCGAGGACCTGGCGTCCCGTGGACGCCTGGGATGGGCGCAGGACGAGTGCCAGACGATGCTGGACCGCAACCGGGGGCCGCGTGAACCGTCTGCTGCCTGGGAACGGATCAAAGAGGTCCGACGCCTGCGAGGCGCAGCCTTCGACCGGGCGCGGGCAATCGCCGCCTGGCGTGAACGCGAGGCGGCTACCCGGGATGTCCCGGTGCGATCGGTGTTCCCGGACCTCGCCGTTGTTGCAGTGGCACAGGACCACCCGGCAGACGAAGAGGCGCTCCGTCGCGTCCGCGGGGTCGACGGCCGCCACCTGCGCAACGGTGCGGCCCCGTCCGTTCTGCAGGCAATGGTGGATGCCGTCGACCTTCCGCCTGTGTCACGGGAACCCGCACGGTCCACGCATGGCAGGGGAGACCATCGGGCAGCAGTGACCCTGGTGTCGGCCTGGGTCTCCCAGGCGGCACGCGACCTCGAACTCGATCCGACCCTGCTGGGCACGCGCGCCGATATCGAGGCACTCGTCAGAGGCGAGCATGGAACCCGACTGGCTTCAGGATGGCGGGGCGAAGTGGTGGGCGAGGCCCTGACCGACCTTCTGTCCGGGCGCTCGGCGCTGGCCTTCGACGGAGAGGGCGGGCTTCTGCTCGAGGATCGGGACGGATCCTGAACCGGCCGGCTACCCCCGTTGCCGGGTGCGACTGGGTAGCATGCAGGGCTGACCGACCACCGACCCGGGAGAAGGCGCCGTGAAAAAGGGCCGCCATCGCCGATTCGAGGAGGCCCGTGCGCTGAAGCGCAACCAGGACCTCGACATCGAATCCATCTTCGACAGCCTGTCCACCGACGATGCCGCTCCGGTGTCAGAAGAGGGCTACTCGCCTGCCTACGACGCCTGGGCCGAAGAAGTCGCCGAAGGTGACGAGGAAATCGAGGCAGCGGAGGAACTCGACGCCTCTGCGTGAGGAGACGCCTGTCTCCGGGCCGCCTGGATCAACCGCCGGTCTCGTCCAGGATCTCGTCCAACTTGAGGATGTCGTCCTCCCGGATCACGCCGATGAACGATGCGTCGGCATCCGTCACCGCCAGGACGTCGACATCGGCGTCGCCCATCGTGCCGATGGCGTCGCGCAACGTCCACGAAGGTTTCGCCGCCGGCAGGTCGGAACGCAGCACCGACCCCACTGTGGTGTCGTCCCAGTCGGAGCGGTCGATCTCGGAGAGTTCCGTGAGGCTGATCATCCCCAGGTAGGTGCCGCCGTCGACCACCGCCACGGATCTCTCGCGACGACCGAGCACGTGGAGGAACACGAACTCCGAAAGGGTCGCGTCGGGGGGCACGGTCAGTACGTCCGTCGCCATTGCGGCCGTGACCGGAAGGGTGAAGCGCTTCTCGAGGTGGCCCAGTCGGACATGCTGTTGGTGTTCTGCGACGGAAGACGACCCGGCAACCACCTGGCTGACAGCAGCGGCTATGAGGGCGGGGACGACGAAAGCACCACCTGTCGACTCGGCGACGAACATCACTGCCGAAATCGGTGCGCGGTATCCGGCGCCGAGGAAGGCGGCCAGTCCGAGGATCGGGTAGAGGCCGGGACGGTCGGCGCCCACCACCTGGCCGACGAACGTACCGAGGATCACCCCCTGGACTGCGAGCGGGATGAAGAGTCCGCCCACTCCTCCTGCGCCGAGGGTCACGATGGTCGCAGCGATCCGGAGGCCGAACAGCAGGGCGATGAGGCCCAGACCGTGGTCTGGCGCAACCACCCATTCCATCGCCCTGAATCCCGGGCCGATCGTGAGGGGCGAGTCGAAGGCAACCTCGGCGCCTACCGCCAGGCCTGCCAGGAGGGAGCCTCCGACGAAGAGGCGGAGGATGAGGTTGGTCTGGCGGGCGTAGCCCTTTGCCTGACGGACCAGCCAGGCCATGGACCGTCCACCGAGGCCGGCCATGATGCCCAGGAGGATGGCCCCCAGGACGTCGGCGACCTCGACCCCGGTGAACAGTGCGCTCAGTTGGTCTCTGGCGATCCAGACGAGGCCGTCGTCGGTGAACACCGGGGCGTCGACGAGGTTGAGGCCCAGCCGGCTCTCGGGATCGTTGAGGAACGGGATCACCGAATCGGGGCCGATGATGTTGATGTAGGTGACGTAGCTCGTGGCGGCAGCCAGCAGTGAGGGGATCAGGGCACGCCGGGTGACATCGTCCCGGTAGGGGGCCTCGAGGGCGAACAGGACGCCTGTGGCGGGCGCCTTGAACACTGCAGCGACCCCGGCGGCGGCGCCTGCGGTAAGCAGGATCCGGATGTCCTCGCGGCGCAGCCATCGACGGAAACGCTGATGGACGGTCAGGCCGGCCGTCGAGCCGACGTAGATGGACGGGCCCTCAAGGCCCAGGGCCCCCCCGAGGCCGATGGTGGCGATCCCGGCCAGCAGCTTCGCAGGCAGGTCGCCAAGGGGCAGCTTCGGGGTGCGCTCGTGGTATACGCGGATGAACTCGTCGGAGGTTGCGGGGTTCGTGCCCCGCCCGACCGTGCGGAGAACGAGGGCCGCGATCACGAGCCCCAGGGCGGGCGCCATGGCGATTTGCCAGAGGGGCCGGTGGATGACCATCTCGAGGAGGACGCTGTCCGCCATGTACTCGAAGCCGGCGATCAGGAGCGCTACAAGGGCACCGGTGACGACCGACAGGGCCAGCACGGGCGTGTCGCCCCTGGTGGCGAAGGTGCGCAGGCGACTCACGGCGTCCTTCCTACACCCCGATCCCCACTTCCACGCGGCACGGCGGCGCGAACCCCGGATCGCGATTCGGCTCCGGTTGTTGTGCAGACTGGGACCATGCGGTGGAAGCAACGACGATCACCCGATCCCCTCACACGCGACCTGGAGGCGGCGATAGGAACGGACCACGTGGAGGGGGGAGCTTCCGCCCGCCACCTCTACAGCCGCGATGGTTCGATCATCACCGCCGGGAGGGTCGGTGTGGTCTGCCTGCCGGACTCGACCGATCAGGTGGCAGCGTGTGTTCGCATCGCCCTCGACCATGGACGGGCCTTCGTGCCCCGCGGGGCAGGCACGGGCCTGACCGGCGGGGCTGTGCCCTGCGACGATCCGGTGGTCATCTCGACGACCCGCATGGACCGGATCCTCGAGGTGGACGTCGATCGCCGCATCGCATGGGTGGAACCGGGCGTCGTCAACCTCGACCTCACGAGGCACCTGGAGGGAACCGGCCTGCACTTCGCCCCAGACCCGTCCAGCCAGCAGGCCTGCACCATCGGAGGCAACGTGGCCAACAACTCCGGTGGGCCACACTGCCTGCTCTACGGCGTGACCAGCGTGCACGTGGCAGCGGTCGAGGTGGTCCTTCCCGACGGTGAGGTCGTCGTGTTGGGCGAAGAAGAGGGGGAGGCGGCCGGCTACGACCTCCGTGGTGCCTTCGTCGGAGGCGAAGGCACGCTCGGAATAGCCACGCGCATAGCGGTACGGCTAACCCCCGATCCGCCCGAGATACGGACGATGCTCCTCGACTTCTCGACGATCGAGGAGGCTGCCGCCACGGTCAGCGCGGTCATAGCGGCCGGGATCGTGCCGGCGGCCCTCGAGTTGATGGACCAACAGGTGGTGCGGGCCGTGGAACCATTCGCGAACGCCGGCTACCCACTGGATGCCGCTGCCGTGCTGATCGTGGAAATCGACGGCCTGGCGGCCGGGGTGGAACGTGAGATCGAGGTCGTGGCCCGCGTTGCGCATGAGACGGGCGCCCGCACGGTACGCGTCGCTGCCGACGACGGGGAACGGGACCGCATCTGGAAGGGCCGCAAAGCTGCCTTCGGGGCGATCGCCACGATCAAGCCGTCCTACTACCTGCACGACACCGTCATCCCGCGGACTCGCCTCGCCGAGGTGGTATCAGGCGTGAACGAGATCGCTGACCGTCATGGCCTCATCGTCATGAACGTGTTCCATGCAGGGGACGGCAACCTGCATCCGATTCTTGTGTTCGACGACCGCGAGCCCGGGGTGATGGACAGCGTGTTCGCTGCCGGAGAGGAGATAGTCCGACTGTCCCTCGAGGTCGGGGGAGTCCTGTCGGGAGAACACGGCATCGGGCTCGAGAAGCGACGCTTCATGCCGCTGCTCTTCTCCCCGGCGAGCATGGAGGCGCAACGGGTCCTGCGCGACGCCTTCGACCCGGATGGCGTGGCGAACCCCCACAAGGTTCTGCCCAGCGGGTCGAGCTGTGGAGACATCAAGGAGCTCCCCGAGGTTCCAGAGGGGGTATGGGTATGAGCCGACTCGAGGACTTTCGCGACCGGGTCGGCTCCTCCGGCCCGGTCTGTGTCCGCGGCGGGGGAACGCGATGGCTCGTGGGCGGGCCGCCCAGCGCCGGTAGCCGTGAAGTTCGGGCGCCCTCCGGGGTCGTGTCCTTCGACCCGGCTGAGATGACGGTCGTAGTAGGTGCGGGCACACCCCTCACCGAACTCACGGACGCACTGTCCGAACATGACCAGGAAGTGGCGCTGGGTGCTGCTCCGGGGGCAACCGTCGGCGGCGTGCTCGCCGTCGGGTGGAGCAGCCTCCGGCGGGCACGGATCGGCTCGGTGCGGGATGCCCTCCTGCAGGCCGACTGTGTGGGAGCGAACGGCGCACTCTTCACGGCCGGTGGCCCGACGGTCAAGAACGTGTCGGGCTACGACCTCTGCCGCCTCCTCGTCGGGTCTCTCGGCACGCTCGCCCTCATTGGGCAGGTGATCCTGCGGACCTGGCCCTCGCCGGAGCGAACACTCTGGATGCAGGGGCCATCGACCCCGGAGGCGGCTCGCGACGCCTGCTACCGCCCCTCGAGCCTCCTGTGGGACGGGCGGCTAGTCAGCGTGTGCCTGGAGGGCTACGGCGCGGACGTAGCGGGCGAGGCGGCGTTCCTTGCCGCCAACCTCGGATTCTCGGAGATGGCGACCGCTCCGACCCTGCCACCCCACCGGAGCCGCTGGACCGGCCTGCTGCCGGAGGGCGGCCTTCTGGAGGTGGGAAGCGGCGTGGTCCACGGACCGGTTGCGGTGGATGCCCGGAAGCCCGAGCCGGGTGTAGCCGGACTGGCCGCCAGGGTCAGGTCTGGGTTCGACCCGGAAGGGCGCCTGAACCCGGGGCGAGACCCGTATCGGATCGCCGCATGAGCGCATCACAGACCGTCCGCACCGGAGGGGCGCTCGACCTTCCCGACAGGGCGCTGGCGGCCTGCGTCGCCTGCGGCCTCTGCCTGCCCCACTGTCCCACCTACCGGGTCACCGGCGACGAGCGGCGATCACCCCGGGGGCGCATCGCCCTCATGCGGGCGGTCGACTCCGGGGCGACACAACCGGACGCAGAGTGGCTCGAGTCGATGGACACCTGCCTGCTCTGTCGCGGATGTGAGCCGGCGTGTCCGTCGGTGGTCCCCTTCGGCGAGTTGATGGCCGGCACGCGAATTGCCGTGTCCCGTGGTCGCCGGGTTCCGGTCGTGCTCCGGGTCGGCCTGTTCGTGCTGGTCCGCCCCCGGTTGCTTCGATTTGGAAGCCGGTTGCTCGCCGTACTGCAGAGGCTCCACCTGCTGCCCGGAGGGCTTCCGCTCCCCGCACGCCTTCCCCTGGGTGACCCGCGCCGACCGGGCCGATCGGACGGCGATGTGGTCCTGTTCACCGGCTGCGTGATGGATGCCTGGCAGCCCGAGGTGCACGCTGCGGTCGAAGCGGTCCTCGAGGCTACCGGGGCGACGGTGACCCGCTCCGGGGATTCGGCAGGTTGCTGCGGAGCCCTGCACGCCCATGCCGGCCTGGAAGAGGCGGCCCGATCCCTTGCCTCGAGGGTGATGGCGGCGCTCCCGGCCGATGTCCCGGTGCTTGTGGACTCTGCAGGGTGCGGGGCGGCGCTGTTGGACTACGGGTCTCTGCTCGGCACGCCAGAGGCTGTCGCCTTCTCGGCAAGGGTGAGCGATGTACACGCCTGGTTGGCGGAGAACCTCGAACGGATGCCGGAGCCGGAGGTGGGGGAGCGCACGACCGTGATCGTCCAGGACCCCTGCCACCTGCGCCACGCACAGGGTTGCCACGGCAGCGTCCGCACGGTGCTGGCCTCCTATGTGGATACCGTCGAACTCGACGACGAGGGCCTATGTTGCGGCGCCGGAGGTGCGTTCTCGGTGCTGCAACCCGGTCTGGCCACCGATGTCCGCCGCCGCAAGACTGCTTCGATCCAGCGGGCGGCTGCTGCGTCCGGTACCGAAGTCGTGGTCAGCGCCAACCCCGGATGTGCACTCCACCTTGCGGCAGCAGGACACGACGTGCGGCACCCTCTCGAGATGGTCGCCGAACGGATCCGGCCAGCATCGGGGTACACCGATGGCCGGTGAGTTCGAGGAGATCCGAGGCCGGCTCGAGGGCATCGCCGAGGAACTGGCCGACCTGGCGATGGTGCGGCTCCGGGATTCGATCGACGCCGGGGGCCACGAACTTCCGATCGACGAACGCCGGCTCACCAGGGCCCGGCGGGCGGTAGAGAAGGCCGTCAACCTTCTCCAGGAACCGGACGACGGCGGGTGGGCCGACAGCTAGACGGGTGTGGCCTCGTTCAGGGCGTCAATGAGCTGTCGGAGCCGCGCATGGGAACGCCGGTCGAAGTGGAGGCGCAGGCGGGGCCGGTGCACCTCGTCGCAGTCGCGGAGTTCGTGTGGTGTCGTGGCACACCGTTCGATGTGGCCGTCGACCAGGATGTCCCCGAACTCGTCGTCGAGCATCGCCGCCTCGTCGGCGCCAACCTCGCGTTCCAGGCGTAGGACGAGCAGGCCCTTCACATACCGCATGGAGTGATAGGTGCGGTAGAAGCCGCAGACGTGCTCGGCAGCAGCGCGGGGGTCGTCGGTGGCGTAGACCAGCGACAGGTCGTGCGGGGAGATCAGGTTCGCATCCGCCAGCTCGCGTCGGATGAACTCCGTCCAATGCGACCAGTAGGTGCTGTCAGGTGGATCGAGCAACACCACAGGGGTAAGGGGGGTCTTGCCTGTCTGCATCAGCGTGAGGAGCTCGAAGGCCTCGTCGAGCGTGCCGAAGCCCCCGGGGAGCAGGGCATACCCGTGGGACTCCCGCATGAAGGTGACCTTGCGGGTGAAGAAGTACTTGAAGTTGAGGAGCTTCGGGTCGTCGAGGATGAACTCGTTCGCCTCGGCCTCGAAAGGAAGTTGGATGTTGATGCCGAAAGAGCGGTTGCGGCCTGCACCCTCGATCCCCGCCGCCATGATCCCGGGTCCGGCACCCGTCATGACCATCCAGTCGTGTTCGGCCATGGCGGAGCCGAAGTCCCGGGCGGTTCCATAGGCGGGATCTCCCTCGGCGATGCGGGCGGAGCCGAAGACGGTGGCCTTGCGGACGCTGCGGTACGGCTCGAAGACGGAAAAGGCGTGCCGGAGCTCCTTGAGGGCGCTGTTGACGAGCTTCAGGTCACCACGGCCGACATCCTCGCGCGCCAGGCGGACAGCGGTCACGAGCATCTCGGCAACCATGTCCAGGTCGTCCTGGCGTCCGGTCGACTCCGCCAACTCCACGATTGCAGCGTCGATCCCATCGTCGCCGGTCCGGTACCTCTTGAGGGTCATGCCCCGAGCCTCCCACAGGAGCGCCCCTCGTGTCCCCCGAGCGCTGCATCGTCGAGGCGCATTTGCTGGTGCTCTAGGCGTCAGCCGCCCCAACTCGGTTGTCTGCCCTTCTGGCTGGTGGAGTAGACGTCGGTGCCGTCGGCGACTCGATCGGCTTCGAGGGCAGTCACGGGAATAGTGCCAGTCCTCGTGCTTCGACGCTGGCACGGGTGTGTGTGTCGGGTGGGCAGGTGGGGTCGTCGAAGGCGGTGTGGGGAACTCGTCGGGCCCGATCGGGGTCGGTGTCGTGGCTCTTAAAGATCACCACTTCGTCGCGTGTCATTCCTGGGAAGTAGAACCAGCGGTGATCTGGGTTGTAGACGTAGCTCGTGGTGTCGTGGCGGATCTCGCTCACGTTGGATGTCGCGGTCACCGCGGTGACGGTCACCTCGTCGGAGGCCTTGATGCTGCGGGCGTCGCATACTGCGAGGGGGATGTCCTGCGGCGGGGGCGTGACACATCGCCAGACGTTGTAGATCGCATACCGTGAATAGTCGGTCAGGTCGAGATCGTCGACGATCGCGTCGAATAGTTCGGCCAGGGCTGTTGCTGACTCGTCGGTGTTGTCTCCGTGCGGGTAGCGGGCCGGCTTGGCATTGGTGAGTGGCGCCAGGTTCTCGACGGCGCCTTCGCCGTGGCGCTTCTTCCCTCCTCCGAGCATCACAACCCGTGATGCCCCCGTCACACGGGTGAGCAGTTCGATCATCTCGGTGTCGTAGCGCGCATCGACGGACGGATCAGCTTCGATGAGATCGAAGTCATCGACGGCGCTCGCGTGGGGGATGAGTTGGAACCCTTCGACGTCGAGCGCAGTGGGAATGCCTCGTGCGTTGCGGATCTGCACCTCGCGCCCCGGAGTGGTTTGCATGGTCGACCACTCCTCGACCTCGGTGACAAACTCAAGTGGGTGGGTGTCCGAGTCGGGACGATTGCGGATGTAGTTCACCGTCGCGAAGACATCGGATCCGGCCGCGTTCTCTGCTTGTGTCGTCATGGGACGCTCTCAGTCGTTGGCACCATACCTTTACATTCCGTCAATAGAATGTAAAGGTATGGTGGATGGGTGAATCGGCCAGCTCCGAGGCGGTCCTGGCGGCAGCAATGCGGGCGATTGCCGAACGAGGGCCGGAGAAGTTGACGATGTCGGCGGTTGCGAAATCCGCCGGTCTGTCACGCCCGACCTTGTATCGCTGGTTTCCCACGAAGGCCGACTTGTTGTTGGCACTCGGGAAGTACGCGGAGGAACAATTCGACGCGGGCCTTCGGACGCTGGTCGAAGAACGACGGGAACCGGCCGACCGGCTCGACGCGGCGCTGCGCTATCTGGTGTCCTACCTCGACGAGGCGATGGGATCGGATCCGATCGGCGTCGACCTGGCATTCGCGCTGAAGTCGTTGGCCGCCTCGCTCGACCCACACGTCGAAGCCCTTGCCCGTCTTCTGGGCGACTCTCTTGCTCAGGTGCCGGCAGTTCGGTCGGGAGCGTTGTCGCCCGAAGGCGCGGCAGAGCTGTTTCTCCGCCTCGCCTACTCGCACTACCTGCTTCCCCACGAAGACTCCGAGACGCTCCTCGCGAACCTCCAGGCACTGGCCGGAATCGACTAGACATCCCACGGTCGCAAGCGTCAAACGGTGACTCCGATCTCTCTTTGCATTGCTGGTTGCAGCCGACGAAGACGGGAGCGTCGTTGCGAGCTGTGTGCGCTTCGATGGCGCGCCATAGGGGAGCACCCACAGCATGAAGCCGCCGTGGTGGGCTCCACGCCTGCTCGCGGAGCGGCGTCAGAGAATCTGTCCGTCGTTGCGGCGACGCCTAGTTCGAGCAGCTTGTGGTCGATCCAGAGCCTGGAGCGAGACAGGCGAGTGAATTCTGTGCTTTCCTGGCTGTTTCCGTAGCGACGCGAACGAGGGGACCATGCTGCCGGAACTCAGCGGGGCGATGAAAGTGGCGGTCGAACAGCGTGGCTGATCCATCGGCCGCCGGCCGTCGCCAGGCCTTCGTCAACGGCCGAGTGCTCACGATGACCGAGGCGTCGACGTGCGCTGGGTCCAGCACCACCTCGCCTGCCACGGCTTCAAGGTCGTCGTCGACGGAGACCTGGGGCGCAGGACGGAGCGGGCCCTCCGGTCCTTCCAGCGTCGCAAGGGGCTAGTCCCCGACGCCGTCGTGGGCAGGCGCACCCGCAGCGCCCTGGGCGCATGATCCCCGAAGCCATCGGCGCCGTCGGCCTCGTCATGGCCGCCGTCGTCACGGGGCTCTTCCAGCGTGCCCGCCGCGAGAACGACGAGGCCCACGGCCGGTCCATCGAGCAGATTGAGCGCATCGCCACCACCGTCGAGCACATCGACGAGCAGGTGGACGAGATCGCTGAGTGGCAGGTCGAGCACGAGAAACTCCACGAGGGTGCCGGGTGACCCCCGCCGGGGTCGTTCTCCTCCTCACCGATACGGCCCTGGCCGCCACCATCTACCTCAAACTCATCCAGGCGCCCGTTGCCTGACCCGGCCCACTGGCCCCCGACCCACCGTGGCGGGGGAGCCGGTGAGCCTATTATCCGCCCATGTGTGAATGTAGGTACCGTTGGGCTGGTACATGCAGTCAGGGTACGGCCCCCGTTCCAGCGACAGCCCCCTCGCAACAGTGGAGCGTGTCGCCCGGCGGGCCGACCCGTTGGTCAGTTCAGCAGGTTCATCTCCGCGAAGCGGGGTCTGGTGCGGTCGTTGACCAGGCCCAGGCGCTCCAGGTTCGGAATGGCGTATTGCTTGATCGGGTTGGTCCCGGCGGCCCGTAGGTCGGGATCGGCCTCGTAGCGTTCGGCCATCTCCGCGCCGGCGGCGTCGGTGTCTATTCCCACCTCGCCCATGATGTCGAAGAGGTACCTACCGCTCTGTTCAAGGTTCGCCGGCGACATGAGGAGCCCGAGCCCGGCCAGGGCGAAGTCCTCCAGGGCGATCTGGTCCTGCTCCGAAAGGCCATCGAGTTCCTCCTTCAGGTAGATGAGGCCGAACGAGACGTGGCGGGCCTCGTCGCGTTCGGTCAACTCGAGCACCCGCCTCAATACGAGGTCGCCGGTGCTGGCCTTCATCATCTTGAACGCCCCCATGGCCATGCTCTCGGCGATGACCTGCATGCCCAGGCACTTCATCTGCCACATCTCGGCGGTGAGGACCACATTGATCAGGGCCTTGAGTCCCGGCATCATCGGGTAGACCCGGTCGAGGCGCCCGATGTATTCGTGGAAGACCTCGACGTGGCGGGCCTCGTCGATCACCTGGGTGGCCGCATAGAGCTTGCCGTCGATGTCGGGAACCACCTCGACCAGTTGGCCGCAACAGAGCGCAGCGCCCTGCTCGCCATGGAGGAACTGGGAGAGCGTCCAGGCCGAGCGTCGCCGGTTCAGGTCATCACGCTGGGCATCGGACAGGTCCTTGAAGAAGTCGAAGTTCTCAAGGGGGTCTCCCTCGGGGCCGACCAGCAGCCCGACCTGTGCCGGATCGGTCTCCACGGTCCAGGGAATATCGGTCGAGGCGTTCCACTGGTCCCGTTTGGCGATCTCATAGAGGTCCCGCAGGGCCTTCACGTTGGACTCGTAGTCGAAATTCCAGAGGGTGGTGAGGGGGGTGACGATCTCCTCGAGTGTCGTTGTGTGGACTGTGGCCGCGCTCATAGCTCAAGCCCCAACAGTTCTATGGCGTTGCCTCGGGTGATCTTGGTGATCGTGTCCATGTCGAGGTGGCCCATCTGTGCCTCGGCGACTTCCCGGCACTGGGGCCAGGTGCTGTCAGCGTGGGGGTAGTCGGTCTCGTAGAGGAGCCGGTCGACGCCGATGGCCTTGAGCGATTCCTCGGTGAGGCCGTGTTCGTCGTCGAAGAAGCAGCCGTAGACCTGTCGGTGGAAGTAGCTGCTGGGGGGTTCGGGAACACTGTCCTCGACGCCTCCCCATGCCCGGTTGCTCTCCCAGACCTTGTCGAGCCGTTCGAGCATGTAGGGGATCCAGCCGATCTGGCCTTCGCTGTAGACGAGCTGGAGGGCGGGGAAGTCGACCAGCACCCCGGAGAGCAGGTAGTCGACCATTGACGCCATGGCGTTGCCGTAGGTCAGGGTCGAGGCCACCAGCGGCGGGGCGTCGTCGGAGGTCCGGGGCAGGGTCGACGAGGAACCGATGTGCATGTGCACCGAGACGCCGGCTTCTGCGCAGGCAGCGAAGAGCGGGTCCCAGTGGCCGGTGTGGATCGACGGGAGTCCCAGATAGGCGGGGATCTCCGAGAAGGCGATCCCGCGGACGCCCCGGGCCGCGTTGCGGGCCACCTCGGCGGCGGCCAGGTCCGGGTCCCACAAGGGGACGAGCGCCAGGGGTACCAACCTGCCGCCGGAGTCGCCGCACCACTCCTCGACCAGCCAGTCGTTGTAGGCCTGCAGGCAGGCCAGGCCCAGTTCCTTGTCCTGTGCCAGGGAGAACCTCTGTCCACAGAATCGGGGGAAGGTGCTGGGGAACATGACCTGCACCTCTGTGTGTGCATCGTCCATGTCCTCGAGGCGGGCCTTGGCGTCGTAGCAGCCGGGCCTCATCTCTTCGAAGGTCGTCGGGGCGATCATCACCTCAGAGCGGTCGTAGCCGACGGCCGACTCGACCCGGGAACAGGGCCAGAGGTCGCCCTCGAAGCGCCACCAGTCGCAGTCTGTTCCCCCCGCCTCGGCCGTTTCGAATGTGAACAGCCCACCCTCGTAGCCCATCCGGGAACAGGGAATCCGTTCGACTCGGGGGGCCTGATCCTCGAACCGGGCAGGCAACCAGTCCAGCCACACATGAGCGGGCTCGATCACGTGGTCGTCTACAGACACGAACTTCGGGAATTCCTCCACCGATATCACCTCCACATCGCTGTTGAGTCCATCGTCGGCTCTGGACCCGCTGTCCGCTAGGGACGTTGGTCCCCTCTGGGCCGGGTCTCTCCACAGATCCAGGCTTCTCGGGTCCCCTGGGAGGAGTTTTCGAGAATAGGACCTTGGTCCGTAGGCCACGCCAGTTGCCGGGATTAAGAACAGGCATTAAATAGGTCCATAGCGGCCAAGCCAAGCCGACTGAGAGGTAGCGCCATGGAGTTCGGGATCTTCCTGCAGAGTTTCATTCCTCGGAACCGGATGGAGGAATGGGGTGAGGAGCACGAGTGGCGCTCCTACAAGAACGACGTCGCGGTGGCCCGAAAGGCCGACGAGTGGGGCTGGAAGTACCTGTGGGTGGTCGAGCACCACTTCCTCCACGAGTACTCACACATCTCACAGCCCGAGGCCTTCATCCCCTACCTGTTGGCCAAGACCGAGCGCATCCACGTCGGGTCGGGGATCTTCAACATCGTCCCCCCGGTCAACCATCCCTACAAGACCGCCGAACGGGTGGCCACCCTGGACCTGCTGGGCGACGGTCGATTCGAGTTCGGTGTCGGCCGGGGCTCGGGCACCACCGAGGTCGGCGGCTTCGGCATCGACGACTACCCGGTCACCAAGGAGATGTTCGAAGAAGCCCTGCCCGAGATCCTCAAGATGTGGGAAGAGGGCACCTACCCCGGATTCGACGGGAAGTTCTGGTCGTCCCCGGCCCGGAACATTCTCCCCAAGCCCCTCACCAAGCCCCATCCCCCGCTCTGGCAGGCCGCCGGCAACGCTCCCACCTACGGCAAGGTGGGTCGGGCCGGCATGGGAGTTCTCGGCTTCAACGTGGCCACCTTCGACCAGTTCGTGCCCCTCATAGAGTCCTACAAGGAGGGGATCGCCGAAGCCGAACCGGTCGGAGGCTTCGTCAACGACAACCTGGCCATCACCGGGGTGCTGAGCATCGACGAGGACGGACAGCGGGCCCGGGAGAAGGCGCTCGAGATGCAACTCAGCTACCTGCGAACCAACGTGTTCCGCTACCTCGACAGCTTCGCCGTCCCGGGGACGATCCCCCCCTGGCCCCAGGTGCTGCCCGAGGTGACCCTCGACGACGTCGAACGGTCGATAGAGGATGGCACGATGATCTGCGGTGACCCCGACGAGTGCGTCAGCCAGATCCAGCGCTACACGGACATCGGGTGCGACCAGTTGGTCTTCGCCTTCCCCCTGGGCCTCGACATCGAGGACGCCCTGTCGATGATCGAACTGTTCGGCAGGGAGGTCATCCCCCGCGCCGATCCCGATCCCGAGTTCTCGACGGTCCGCCACCGGATGGCTCTCGCCTGACCGGCGGTCGGACCAGGCACCGAACCGTAGAGGACCTGAGGAGGCCCCATGTTCGACTACTTGATCAAGGGTGGGACCGTCATCGACGGGACCGGCGCCCCGGCCCGTGAGGCCGACGTGGCGGTGCTCGACGGGAGGATCGCAGCGATTGGCGCCCTCGACGGGGAGGCCACCACGGTCCTCGATGCCACCGGCCTGATGGTCTGTCCCGGGTTCATCGACCCCCACTGCCACTACGACGCCCAGATCTGCTGGGACCCGGCCCTCACCTCATCGAGCCTGCACGGGGTGACCACCATCATCATGGGCAACTGCGGCTTCTCGCTGGCTCCGGTGGGCAACGAAGCCGACGCCCTATACATCAGCGCAATGCTGGCCGGGGTGGAGGGAATGCCCCTGGAATCGCTGGCCCAGGGGGTGCCCTGGGACTGGCTGACCTTCGCAGAGTACCTGGACCGCTTCGAGGGCCACATCGGTGTAAACATGGGCTGCCTCGTCGGCCACAACGCCCTTCGTCGAACCGTCATGGGAGAAGACGCCGTCGGCGCCGAGGCCGACGAGGCACAGTTGGCCGAGATGGCCCGCCTCCTCCACGAGTCGATCGAGGCCGGTGGCCTGGGATTCTCCTCCAGCCAGTCCTACACCCACAACGACGCCGAGCGGTGGCCGGTTCCCTCCCGCTGGGCGGCAGCCGAGGAACTCGTCTCCCTGTCGGCAGTGGTGGCGGACCACGAGGGGACCACCCTCCAGTGGGTGAGTACCGGCTGTCTCGACGGGCTCAGCACCGAGGAGTACGACCTTCTCACCCGGATGTCCCTGGCCGGGCAACGGCCCCTGAACTGGAATGTGTTCACCATCGACTCGGCCCGGCTGGAGGCCTTCGAGAAGCAGACGGGGATGGGTGACTACGCCGCTGCCCAGGGGGCGCGGGTGGTGGCCCTGACAATGCCGGTCCTGGTCGGGATGAACATGAGCTTCCGCCACTACTGCGGGCTGAACCTCCTGCCGGGCTGGGACGATGTGCTGTCCCTCCCCCTGGCCGAACGCATGGAGGAACTCTCCCGACCCGAGGTCAGGCAGAAGATGGAGGCTGCCGCGGCGTCTCCCGAGGCGGGAGTCATGTCCCGGCTCACCGACTTCTCCACCTACGAGATCGGAGACACCTACTCGGCCAAGAACGCGGGCCTGAAGGGCCGCCTGGTGGCAGACATCGCCGCCGAGCGGGGCACCGGGGCCTTCGACACCCTGCTCGACATCGTCCTCGCCGACGACCTGGACACCGTGCTCTGGCCCAGCCCCACCGACGACGACGACGAGAGTTGGAGGATGCGCCAGGAGGCATGGAAGAGGGACGACGTCCTCATCGGCGGCTCCGACGCCGGCGCCCACCTGGATCGCATGGCCGGCTCCTCCTACCCGACGGCCTGGCTGGCCGACTGCCTGCGGGGCAGGGGCCTCACCAGCGTCGAGGACGCCGTCCGCCACATGACCGATGCGCCGGCCCGCCTCTTCGGCCTCATAGACCGGGGCCGCATCGCCGAGGGATGCCATGCCGACCTGGTGATATTCGATCCCGACGACGTCGATGCCGGCGAGACGGTCCTGGTCCACGACCTGCCGGGAGACAACAGGCGGCTGTGGTCCGATCCTCTGGGCATGGTACGGGTGCTGGTCGGCGGGTCTGAGATCGTGGCCGACGGCAAGCCCACCGGCAACCTGCCGGGCGCGGTACTGCGGTCGGGGAGGGACACGGCCACCGTGCCCATTCCAGCCTTCGCTGCCAACTGAGTTGTCGGACCGGCTCTGCCGGCCACCGGACACCGGACGGACCGCCGACAGGGTCGCGGTGTGTCTGTCCGACGCCGGACCGGCCAGACTGCTGGGGTGCGGCTCGAGGAAACCCCCGAACAGCAGTCATTGCGCGCCGAGTTGCGCTCCTACTTCGCCGGATTGATGACCGAGGAGCTCAGGGATGCGCTCCGCGGTGGCCACGCTGCATCCGACACACGTAGGTCGGTATACAGACGACTCGGGACGGACGGGATGCTCGGCCTCGGTTGGCCAACCGAGTACGGGGGCGGAGGCCGGCCTGCGACCGACCAGTTCATCCTGTTCGACGAGGCGCAGCGGGCCAACTGCCCCATGCCGTTCGTGTCCCTCAACACAGTCGGGCCGACCCTCATCGAGTTCGGCGACGAGGCCCAGAAACAGCGCTTCCTGCCCGGGATTCTCGCCGGTGACGTGATCTTCGCCATCGGGTACTCGGAACCGACGGCAGGTACCGACCTGGCCTCGTTGCGGACCAGGGCCGTTCGTGACGGCGATGAGTGGGTGGTCAGCGGATCCAAGATCTTCACCAGCGGGGCCAACGAGGCCGACTATGTCTGGTTGGCCTGTCGAACCGATCCCGAGGCACGCAAGCACAGGGGTATCTCTCTGCTGATCGTGCCCACCGACTCCGAGGGCTTTTCGTGGACGCCCATAGTCACGGTGGGCGACGGGCCGACGACCAGTACCTACTACGACAGCGTGCGGGTGCCGGCTGCCAACCTGGTCGGCGATGTGAACGCCGGCTGGTCGATGATCACGACGCAACTCAATCACGAGCGGGTCGGCCTGGCAGCCACCAGCGCCCTGGCCTTCAATCTCCAAGACGACACGGTGGCCTGGGCGGCCGACACCGTGGCCCCCGAGGGCGGACGTGTCATCGACCGACCCTGGGTGCAGCTGGACCTGGCCCGGTGCCATGCCGAACTGGAGGCCCTCCGGCTCCTCAACTGGCGGATGACCATCGATGTGGAAAGGGGGCGCCTCACCGCCGACCGGTCGGCGGCGGTGAAGGTCTACGGCACCGAGGCAGCGGTGAGGATCTACGAACGCCTGCTCGGCATCGTCGGAGCAGAGGGCCGGGTGAGGGATGGTCAACCCGGAGTGGTGCTGCGAGGCGAACTGGAGAAGGCCGCCCGGGCCGCCCAGATCAACACGTTCGGGGGTGGGGTCAACGAGGTGATGCGGGAAATAGTCGCCTGGATGGGCCTCGGCATGGCCCGTACGGCCCGGCAGGCCTGAAAGCGACGGGAACGACTGTGGACTTCGACCTGACCGATGACCAGCAGGCCCTTCGTGGCCTGGCTGAACGGATCTTCGGCGACCTCGCATCGACCGACCGTGTGGCCGAGGTGGAGGCCACCGACGACCGGTTCGACCGCAACCTCTGGGAGGCCCTGGCCGAAGCGGGCCTGATCGGCGTAGCGCTCCCCGAACGCGACGGGGGCCTCGGCCTGGGCATGGTGGAGGCCTGCCTGGTCCTCGAACAACAGGGTCGACGGGTGGCCCCGGTTCCGCTGCTGGCCGTCACGGCGCTCGGCGCATGGGCGATCTCCGCCCACGGCTCCGAAGCGCAGCGGTCCCGCTGGTTGGAGGGCATAACCGAAGGCAGCCGAATCCTGACCGGGGCATGGACGGACCCGGCCGGAGCGGACCTCTCGCAGCCCCTGACCGGGGTGGCCGAGGGGACGGGATGGCGGGTCAGTGGAACGAAGGTGGCCGTGCCCGCCGCCGGTGTGGCCGAAGCCGTAGTCGTGCCGGTCGACACCGACGGCCACCGTGTGGCGATCGTTCCGACAGACGCCGAGGGCCTGACCATCACCCTCGCCGAAACGACCAGTCGGGAGGTCCGTGGGGCCCTGGAGTTCGACGCTGTGAGGGTCGAGCCCGAAGACCTCCTCGAGGGCGACGGCGACAGGATCACCCAGGGGGTTCTGGACCGGGCCAGGATCGGAATCTGCGCCATGGTGCTGGGATGCTGCGAAGAGGCCCTGGCCATGGCGGCAACCCATGTGTCCGAACGCGAACAGTTCGGCCGGCCCTTGTCCACCAACCAGGGGGTTGCCATCCAGGCCGCCGACGCGGCGATCGACACGGACGGCATACGGGTCACCCTCCAAAAGGCCGCATGGCGACTCGACAACGGCCTCGACCTCTCACAGGCCGTGCCGACGGCCAAGTGGTGGGCTGCCGAAGCCGGACAGCGGGTGGTGGTCACCACCCAACACCTGCACGGTGGGACCGGGGCCGATATCAGCCACCCGGCACACCGCTACTTCCTCTGGGTGCTCCAACTGGCAGACAGCCTGGGCGGTGCCGGAGCCCACCTGGCCCGACTCGGCTCGACGATCCTCGACCGGGCCTCCTGAGGGCCGAACGGGAGGACTAGAGGCCGAAGCCGTCGACGACCGGTTCCTGGTCGGCGAAGAAGGGCCCCAGGTGGTCCTCAAGGGCCTCGAGGGTCCAATCACCCTCGTGGGTGGCCTCGAAGGCCCGACGGGGCCGTTCGTAGACCGTGACCTCACCGCCCCAGACCTGGAGTACCTGGCCGGAGACCCGTTCGGCCAGCGGGGAGGCAAGCCAGGCCACCAGCGGCGCCACGTGCTCCGGGGCGAAGGTGTCGAAACCATGGTCGGGCTGCTCGAACAGCGTTGCCGACGGACCGCCCATGATCATCCGGGTGCGGGCCCGGGGTACCAGCACGTTGGCTGTGCACCCGAACCGGAGCACCTCGCGGGCGGCCGAGATGGTCAGGGCGGTGATCCCGGCCTTCGCAGCGCCGTAGTTGCCGCTCCCCAGGGCGCCGATCAGCGCCGCCTCCGAGGAGGTACTTATCAACCGGCCACCGAGAGGTTCCCCACCTCCGGCCTTCCACCGGTCACGCCAGTGGGCCAGCGTGTGGCGGATGGTGCAGAAGTGACCCTTGAGGTGCACCCGGACCACGTCGTCGAACTCCGACTCCTCCATCTTCTGGAGCATCGAGTCGCGTATAAATCCGGCGTTGTTGACGAGGATGTCGAGGCCCCCGAACTCGTCGACGGCCGTTCGGACCAGGTCGGCCGACTGTTCCCAGTCCGCCACGTCGCCAAAGTGGGCCACGGCCCGACCGCCCATAGCGGTGATCTCGGCCACGACATCCTCGGCGGGCGAGTCATCCTGGCCTGTACCGACAAGCGTCGTGCCGAGGTCGTTGACGACCACCGCTGCGCCATGCTGGGCCAACTCGAGGGCTTCGACCCGGCCCAGGCCACGACCCGCACCGGTGACAATGGCTACGCGGCCGCCGAGGAGTTCCATCGTCAGATGCGTTCGATGACCGTTGCCGTGCCGATCGCCCCGCCGCAGCACATGGTGACCATGGCCGTCGAGGCGTCACGTCGTTCCAACTCGTGCAGGGCCGTGACCAGGAGCCGTGAGCCGGTGGCCCCCACCGGGTGGCCCAGGGCTATGGCTCCGCCGTTTACGTTGACCCTCTCCGGGTCGATCTCGGGGTACTGGCCCAGCCAGGAGAGCACCACGGCGGCAAACGCCTCGTTGCACTCGAAGATGTCGATGTCGGACAGCTGCATCCCGCTCCTGGCCAGGAGTCGGGCCGTGGCATCCACCGGGCCGTCGAGGAGGTAGTAGGGGTCGGTGCCCACCACCACGTTGGTCACCATGCGGGCTCGGGCCTTCAGGCCGAGGGCAGCAGCCCGCTCGGCGCTCATCCACAGCAGGCCGGCAGCACCGTCGGAGATCTGCGACGAATTGCCGGCCGTGTGGATTCCGGCGGGCATCACGGGATCGAGTCGGGCCAGGCCCTCGGCGGTGGACTCCCGGATCCCCTGATCGGTCGTCACACGCCTGGTCTCGGAGGTTCGGGCGCCGTTCTCGTCGAGGATCGGGACGTCCAACGGGAGGATCTCCCGCTCGAAGCGCCCCTCCGCCGCTGCCTGGGCCGCCCGCTCCTGGGAGCGCAGTCCCCATGCATCGACATCCTCCCTGGTGATGCCCCGGTTGGCGGCGATCCGTTCGGCAGCTTCGAACTGGTTGGGACTGTCCCACGGGAAGTCGTCCGGCTTCGACTTTCCCGGGCCGTTGACGACGTTGGAGCCCAGGCCCACATGGCTCATCAACTCGACCCCGCAGGCCAGGCCCACGTCGATGGTGTCCGAGGTGATCAGTGCGTGGATCAGGTTGTTGGCCTGCTGGCCGGAGCCGCACTGGGTGTCGACGGTGGTGGCCCCCGTGCTGTAGTCGTCGCAGGCGGTCAACCAGGCGTGGCGGGTGACGTTGCTTGCCTGCTCGCCGGCCTGCGTCACGCAGCCTCCGATGACCTGGTCCACCTCAGCCGGCTTCAGGTCGGCTCGGTCGACGATGCCCCTCTGAAGCGCCCCCAGCAACTGGGTGGCGTGGAAGCCGCTCAGGTCGCCTGTTCCCACCCGGCCCCGCCCGAGCGGCGTCCGTAGTGCTTCGACGATGACGGCCTCTGCCATGGCGGCGTTCCTCCTGGTCCAGTGTCCACATCATTGCCCAGTCGTCCGGACCGCGACCACATCAGAACGGACCGGAGCCCACAGGCCCTGCTCCGTGACCACGTGGCCGTGGCGGGAAGCAGTGGGATCAGGCGCCGACCACGGGGATGAGCACCCGGCCGTCATCGGCGCGCCGGACCTCGAGGTGTTCGCCGGAGGACACCCGTCCGTAGAGCGTGTTGCGCTGTTCGAGGGTGCGGCCCAGCGGTTCGACAATGGCCACGAAGTCGGACTCCTGGGCGGACTGACCGTGTTCGGCGCCGGCGGCCCGTGAGATGTTCTCGTCGACGAGGGTGCCGCCGAGGTCGTTGCATCCCGCCTGGAGCATCTGGCGGATGCCGTCGAAGCCGATCTTGACCCAGGAGCCCTGGATGTTGTCGACCAGCCCATGCAGTGCGATCCGAGCCACGGCGTGCATCAACAGCGTCTCGCGGAAGGTGGGGCCTCGGCGCGCCGTGCGTTGCAGGTAGATGGGAGAGGCCATGTGCACGAAGGGGAGGCCCACGAACTCGGTGAACCCACCGGTCTCCTTCTGGAGGTCGCGGCACGCGAGCAGGTGCCGCACCCAGTGTTCGGGGCCCTCGATCGATCCGAACATGATCGTGATGTTGGAGCGCAGCCCGACCCCGTGCGCAGTGCGGTGGGCCTCGAGCCATTCCTCGGTGTTGATCTTGTCAGGACACAACCTGGCACGAATCGTGTCGTCGAGGATCTCTGCTGCAGTTCCGGGCAGGGACCGCAGGCCGGCGTCCATGAGGCGCCGCAGGTAGTCGGCCAGCGGCTCGCCGAGTCGTCGCGCCCCCTCGGTGACCTCGAGGGCGGTGAAGCCGTGCACGTGGATGTCCGGCACGGCATCGCGGACCGCCCGGGTGACCTCGATGTAGTAGTCGCCGTCGAAGTCGGGATGGATGCCGCCCTGGAGGCACACCTCGGTGGCACCCATACGTGCGGCATCGGTGGCACGGCGGGCGATCTCGTCGAGGTCCAGGAGGTAGGGGGTGCCTCGCAGGTTCAGCGACAGCGGTCCCTTCGAGAAGCCACAGAACCGGCACTTGTAGGTGCAGACGTTGGTGTAGTTGATGTTGCGGTTGGCAACCCAGGTCACGACATCGCCGACGGCCCGACGCCGGAGTTCGTCTGCGACCTCCGCCACGGCACGCACCTCGGGGCCGCGTGCCGCAAAGAGGGCGAGGAGCTCGTCGGTACCTGCCTCCTGCCCGGCGAGCACACCGTCGAGGACCTCGCCCAGGCGCCCGCCTGCTGCGGGCGACCCGCACAACAGGTCGACGGGGGACACGGGCGCCCCCGAGTACCAGGCTGTCGAGTCGTGGCCTATCTGGCGGATCTCGGCGCCGTCCGCAGCGGCGACGGTTTCGATGCGCTCGGGGAATACGGCGCCCGGATCGTCGCGGCCTAGCCCCTCGGCGTCGGCTCGGTCCATGACCGGGAAACGGAGTGCCTCGTCGAGCCACACCTCGGGGCGGCGCACGTAGTCCGGGTGGACGGTGAGTCGGGGAGCAAGGGTGAAGCCCCGCTGCTCGGTCAACTCCCGAAGGCGGTCGAGGGCAGGCCAGGGGCGCTCCGGGTTGACATGGTCGACGGTCACCGGGGAGACGCCGCCCCAGTCGTCGATGCCGGCATCGAGCAACGGCCGGAAGTCGTCGGAGAGGTTCGGCGGAGCCTGTACGTGCACCTCGTCCGGGAGGACCAGACGTGCCAGTGCGATGGCCTCGAGGTAGTCGTGTGACGGGCACGGTGGTGCCGCACGCATGGCGGTGCCGGCCTTGGGAAGGAAGTTCTGGACGATGACCTCCTGCACGTGCCCGTGTCGTCGATGCGAGTCGGCGATGGCCTCGAGGGCGACGAGTCGGTCAATGCGGTCCTCGCCTATTCCGACGAGGATGCCCGTGGTGAACGGGATCCGGAGACGGCCGGCGGCCTCGAGGGTGGCGAGGCGGCGCTCCGGTGTCTTGTCGGGGGCGCCCCGGTGGCAGTCGAGGTCGGGACGAAGCGTCTCGAGCATCATCCCCTGTGATGGGGCAACTTCCCGGAGCCGGGCCAAATCGTCCTCGTGGAGCGCTCCGGCGTTGGAGTGGGGGAGCAGGCCGGTCTCCTCGAGCACCATGCGCGAGACATCGACCAGGTAGTCGACGGTCGATTCGTAGCCGTGGTGGCCCAGCCAGTCGGCAGCCACCGGATAGCGCTCCTCGGGTCGCTCGCCGAGCGTGAACAGCGCCTCGTGGCATCCGGCCGAGGCTCCCCGGCGGGCGATTTCGAGTATCTCGTCGGGCAGGAGGTACGGGGCGGCGAGTCGGGCCGGCGGCTGGGCGAATGTGCAGTAGCCGCAGCGGTCGCGGCACAGCATGGTGAGGGGGATGAACACCTTGGGGCTGTAGGTGATGCGGGTGCCGTGTGCCATGTCGCGACGCCGGCCGGCAGCGGCGACCAGCTCCGGGAGCGGCACACCGAGCAACTCCCCGGCCCCTGCGGGAACCTGCCGGGCGGTCATCCGACGGCTCCGGTGGCTCGTGCATGGTGTCCGGGGCCGGGCCGGCTCCGGATGTGCTGGGCGGCAACGGCCTCGTCACATGTCGGACAGCGGACCGCATGTTCGACCGGGCCATGGCAGGCGTCGTGGATCAGCAGGGTGGGGGGCCCGTTCTCGGCGCACCAGCGATCGCCCCATGCCATGAGGGCGACCAGCGCAGGGGAGAGGTCGCGGCCCTTGGCTGTGAGCCGGTACTCGTGGCGCACCGGTCTCTCCTGGTAGGGCACCCGCTGGACCACTCCGGCTTCCTCGAGCCGGCGGAGGCGGTCGGTCAGGAGATTCCGCGCGATTCCCAGGTCACCGTGAAGGCGTTCGAAGCGACGGACGCCCCGGAACAGGTCTCGCAGGATCAGCAGCGTCCAGCGGTCTCCTACGGCCGCGAGGGTGCGGGCGATCGAGCAGCGGTCGGTGGAGGAGGGGATGGGTTCACCGGGCATGGGGGGACCGTAGCAGTCCGTTGCGAAATGCAACGGACTCGGCCGTGGCCGATTCCGGGCAGGTCAGGCCAGCTCGTCGGCCTTCTGCCCAAGGGTCTCCAGCAGCTCGACGAACGACTTCACGAAGGCTCCCACGCCCTCCTCCTCGAGGACGCGGGAGACGTCATCGAGGTCCACTCCCACCGCCTGGACTGCAGCCAGCGTGGAGCGTGCCCCCTCGGGATCGGCATCGACCGTGCGGGCCAGCGTGCCGTGGTCGTCGAACGCCTCGAGCGTGGTCTCCGGGAGCGTGTTGACGGTGTCAGGGCCGATCAGCGCGTCGACATAGAGGGTGTCGGGATAGGAGGGATTCTTGGTCGAGGTCGACGCCCAGAGGGGGCGCTGGACCCTCGCCCCCCGTGCAGCGAGCGCCTCCCACCGGTGTCCGGAGAAGGCTCGACGGAATAGGTCGTAGGCAACCTGCCCCTGGGCGACGGCAGCGAGGCCCCGGAGGTCGAGCGCCTCAGGTGTGCCGATGGCCTCCAGGCGGCGGTCGATCTCGGTATCTGTGCGGCTGATGAAAAACGAGGCGACCGACGAGATCCCCGACAGGTCGCCCTCGTGGTCCTCGAGACCGCCGATGTACGCCTCCATCACCTCCTGGTAGCGGTCGAGGGAGAAGATGAGGGTGACGTTGACGCTGCAACCCTCGGACACCATGGTGCGGATGGCGGGAATGCCCTCGGCGGTGGCGGGGATCTTCACGAACAGGTTGGGCCGGCCGATCACGTTCCGAAGGTGGCGGGCGGCATCCTCCGTGCCGGCGGTGTCGGCTGCCAGGCTGGGATCGACCTCGACCGAGACGAAGCCGTCGAGGCCGCCGCTCGCCTCGTGGACAGGCCGCAACAGGTCCAGGGCGTCGACGATGTCGCGTGTGACCAGGTCCCAGTAGGAGTCCTCGATCGAATGCCCCGCACCGCTGAGAGAGCCGAGCTGTTCGTCGTAGTCGTCGGTCCCGGTCATCGCCTTCTGGAAGATCGACGGATTCGACGTGATGCCACGTACCCCCCGGTCGATGAGGGCCTGCAACTCGCCGGAGGTGATCCATCCCCGGCGCAGGTTGTCCAGCCATGGGCTCTGACCCTGCTGGTCGAAGAGTTCGCGGAGTCGGCTCATGCTGCGCCTTCCTTCTTGTCGAGATCGCCGTCGAGGAGTGCACGGGCCGCATCGGCCACCGCCGCCGGCGTGATTCCGAGCCGTTCCATGACCTCGGAACCGGGGGCAGAGGCCCCGAAGCGGTCGATGCCTACCGACCTGTCCGCCCATGCCCCCCAGCCGAAGGTGACGCCGGCCTCCACCGACACCACCGGCACACCGGGGGGAAGCACCGAGGCACGATAGGCGACGTCCTGCCCGCCGAACAGGTCCATGGACGGCATCGACACGACCCGCACAGAGGTGCCGCCGGCGGAGAGGGTCGCTGCAGCATCGAGTGCGACGGCAACCTCGCTGCCGGTTCCGATGAGCACGACGTCGGGAGGACCGTCTGCATCCACGAGCACGTAGGCGCCCCGGGCCACCGCTGCATGGTCGTCGGTGCCGGCCAGGACCGGCACGTCCTGACGGGTCAGGAGAAAGGCTGTGGGACCGTCACCCTCGATCGCCACCCGCCAGGCTCCTGCAGTCTCGTTGGCATCGGCAGGCCTGAAGACCCGGAGGCCGGGGATCGCCCTCAGGGCGGCGGCGTGCTCGACGGGCTGGTGGGTCGGTCCGTCCTCGCCGACTCCGACGGAGTCGTGTGTCCAGACGAACAGCGTCTTGGCACCACTGAGGGCCGCCAGGCGCACGGCACCGCGCATGTAGTCGCTGAACACGAGGAATGTCCCACCCACGGGGATGAGGCCGCCGTGGAGGGCCATCCCGTTGCAGATGGCGCCCATGGCGTGCTCGCGGACCCCGAAGAAGAGCTGGCGACCCTCGGGGCAGTCGGCTGACTGGACGCCGTGGCCGGAGATGGTGGTTCCGGTGTTGCCTGTCAGGTCGGCGCCACCACCGATCAGGCCGGGAACCTCGTCGAGCAGGGCCGCCAGGCAGGCGTTGCCGGCCTTGCGGGTGGCCACGCTCTGGCCCGGCTCCCAGGTCGGCAGGGAATCGGTCCAGCCGTCGATACCCGAGGCCGCCCAACTGGCCTCCCAGGCGGATCGGTCGCCGTCCCAGGCGTCGAGCCGCTGCTGCCAGGCCTGGCGGGCGGTGCCACCCCGTGCGCCCGCCTCCCGGTAGGTCGCAAGAACCTGTTCGGGGATGTGGAAGGACTCGTGTTCCGGGAGCCCCATGCGGCGCTTCGTCTCGGCGATGCCGTCGTCGGTCAACGAGTAGCCGTGGGCGGCCGACGTGTCGACATCGCGCGAGGGGGTGGCGATATGGCTCCGGAGCACGACGATGGTGGGCCGATTCTCCTCCTCCATGCCGGAGCGCAGCGCCGCCTCGATGGCGTCCAGGTCCTCGGCTGCCTCGCCGAGGTCGATCACGTGCCATCCGTAGGCGGCGAACCGGGCGGGGGCGTCGTCGGAGAGTGCCAACTCGGTCGGCCCGTCGATCGTGATGTGGTTGTCGTCGTAGACGGCTATGAGGCGTCCCAGGCCGAGGTGGCCGGCGAGCGATGCCGCCTCGTGGCTGATGCCCTCGGCCAGGTCGCCGTCGCCACAGACAACGAACGTGTGGTGGTCGCAGATCTCAGAGCCGAACCGGGCCCTCAGGTTGCGCTCCGCAACAGCCATGCCCACAGCGTTGGCGAGACCCTGTCCGAGGGGGCCGGTCGTGACCTCGACGCCCGCCGTGTGTCCGACCTCGGGATGGCCCGGCGTGGCGGATTCCCACTGGCGGAAACGACGGAGGTCCTCGAGGGTCAACCCGTGGCCCGTGAGGTGGAGCATCGAGTACAGAAGGATCGAGGCATGGCCGGCCGAGAGGATGAAACGGTCGCGGTCGAGCCATCCGGGATCGCCGGCGTCGTAGGTGAGGACCCTGGTCCACAGGACATGGGCCAGGGGGGCAAGGGCCATTGCGGTGCCCTGATGGCCGGAACGGGCAGCATGGGGGCCGTCCATCGAGAGGCCGCGTATGACGTTGACGGCGTGGGTTTCGAGGGCGGCGTCCGGGGGGGCGCTCATTGGCGGTGTGGCTCCGGTCGGGGACGTGATCGGCCACCCTATCCGCGCGGCCCGAACCGGAAGGGCACCGTTGGGCCGTCGAGCGATCCCTCAGGCGGCAGGCTCGGCCCCGAGGAGGAGGGCGGAGGCGGTGAAGCCGTGGAGGAAGTGCCGGCCCCCGATGGGTCCGATCTCGCCGGCACAGAACATGCCGGCCACGGCTGTGGTTTCGAGTCCGTCGACCAGCGCCTCCGCATCGGGGCCCGGACGGCCGTACAGGTTGGAGCCGCGGCCGTTGCAGGTGAAGGCGAGGGCTGAATCTGCGCGCCAGGCCGCCGCCAGGTCCCGGAGTTCGACGCTGGCGGCGTCGGCGTCGCGGATCTGGAACTGCACCGTGGACCCGACAGGGGCATGGTCCCCGATGGCCAGGGCGCCCGTGGACCGGTCGGCACCGAGCACGCCACGGATCAGGAAGTCCCCGGGCCCGAACACCTCCCGGTGTTCGTCGATGACCAGCCCGACATGCAGTCCCCTGGAGAGCAGCACACGATCGGAGGGCTCGACAGCATCCGCTATCGCCTTCAACCGATCGAGGGCAGGGCGACCGCCGAGCGTTCGCAGCAGGTTGCCTTCGCTGGATGTGACGGTCATCGGCTCGCCCAGCGGACGACAACCCTGGGATACGAGGGGTCGGGCACCCAGCCCGGGGGGCAGCGCCAGGGCCACGGCGCCGTCCCGGTACAGCTCGTCATCGAGGAGCAGCCGGTTGCCACCGGGCCCACCGGCAGCAGATGCGAGCCCTCCGATCAGGGTCACACCGCCTGGGACGCCGTCGGCGAGCCCGACGCCGTCGAAGGAGAACGGATCTGCCAGGGCGACTACGGCTGTCCCGTCGGCGATCCCATCGGGGAGGAATCCCTCCGACGACAGCCGGAAGACATCGACGGGGCCGGTCTGTCCGGCCCACAGGACGAGTCCCGGAGACTCCTCGACCTCCTGCCTGTGGGCCAGGACGGACACGGCCGTCCCACCGATGAGGTGGCCGACGCCGAGCGTCCGGCGAACCGTGCGCCCGACCTCCTCACACTGCCCGATGTGGTGGCCGGTCAGGAACAGGACAGCGACGTCGGGAGAGGGCCCGAGCCGATCGAGGACCTGGCCGACCACCTCCCCGAGGGCGATGCCGGTGTCGGGATGCTCGGACAGTGCAACCGCGTAGCGCACCGGGTCAGGAGGCGTGCGCGCCGGAGGCCGGGTCACCCGGACAAGGGTGCGGAGGAACTGTTCATCGAAGGGGAACCTAGACCTTGCTGTCCGGAACCGTCGCCTTTGAGGCCGGCAGGACAATTCGGAGGATGGCGCACCATCTGGGGGACCGCGCACCCCTACGATGCGGCCGTGATCAGGCGCGCAGTTCTCCCACTTCTGCTGGTGGCCCTCGCCGTCGGGTCGGCATGGCAGGCGCGGCTATCCGACCAGGAGCACGACCGGCCGCCCCGAGAGGCATCGGATATCCCACCTCCCGAGGTTCGCACCCCGCTCCTCTCCGTTCGACGGGTACCGGTCTTCCTCCAGGAACCCGAGGCTGACCGCCGCCTGCTGGCCTCGCTCGAGGAGTCGGCTGCGGCCCTTCCTGCGGACAGTTGCGTCGCTGTCTCGGAGTCGGGACGCGAGCGCTACGGCCACCTTGCCGATCGGGCATTCGTTCCGGCCAGCACCCAGAAGCTCCTCACCGGTGCAGCGGCACTCGCCCTGCTGGGCCCCGACCACCGATTCACCACCAGCGTGGTGACGCGCTCTGCGCCCGTCGACGGGGTGATCGACGGCGACGTCTGGCTGGTGGGGTCGGGGGATCCCCTGCTCTCGACCGGGGACTACTGGGGGCGCTACGACGACCCTCTGCCGTTCACCGACATCGACCTCCTGGCAGCGCAGATCGAGGACGCAGGAATCACCACCATCACCGGCGCGGTGATCGGCGACGAGAGCCGGTTCGACGGCCTGCGCTGGGTCGAGACCTGGCCGGAGCGGTTCCGACCCGGCAACCAGACACAGTCCGGCCCCCTGAGCGCCCTCACCGTCAACGACGGGTTCACCCGATGGGATCCGGAACGGACCGCCTATGCCCACAACACCCCGGCGGCGGACCCGGCGGCGTTTGCTGCGGCGTTCTTCGACGACCTGTTGGAGGCCAGGGACCTTGTGATCCGACGTGTTGCACAGGCGGGCGTAGTGCCCCTCGATGCGACCACCGAGTTGGCGTCGATCGAGTCACCGCCCCTCGCCGACATAGTCCGACAGATGCTGCTCACCAGCGACAACATGACCGCTGAGCTCCTTGTCAAGGCCCTGGGAGCAGAGGTGGAGGCACCCGGCACCACCACAGGTGGACTGGCGGCGATGCGCAGCGCCCTCGAAGGCATGGGCCTCGACCTCTCCGGCTCGGCGAGCGCCGACGGCTCGGGGCTCGACACCGGCAACCGGGTGTCCTGCGGGCTTCTCGTGGCAATCCTCGACACGTCGACCGGCGGCCCGGGAAGCCTCCTGGAAACAGGCCTCGCCGTCGCCGGCCAGTCGGGGACGATGAGCAACCGCCTCGTCGGAACGTCGGCCGAAGGCCGCGTGGCCGCCAAGACGGGAACGCTGCGCGACGTCGTGAGCCTGGCCGGCCGGGTCGAGACCCTGGGCAACCGGTCCCTCACGTTCGCGGTGCTGAGCAACGCCGAGTCGATGCCGGACGACATCAGGGCCATCCACGATCAGGTGGTCCTCACGCTCGTGGGCTATCCGGACGGCCCGGACATCTCCCTGCTCGAACCGCATCCGGTCGTCACCCGCTGAGCCCATGGACCCTGGACAATCTCGGGGTCAGCAATCTCGGGGTCAGCAGGGGTGGCGTTCCGAGGCGATGTTCCCGCTGGGGACCGTTCTGCTTCCCGGGGCCTTCCTGCCCCTGCAGGTCTTCGAACCGCGGTACCAGGCGATGCTGTCCGACCTGCTCGCCGGGTCCCGGTGTTTCGGAACCGTCCTGATCGAGCGGGGGAGCGAGGTGGGCGGCGGGGAGGTCCGTACGGACGTAGGCACGATCGCCCGGATCGTCGAGGCACGCACGGTCGGAGATGACCGATGGTCGGTCGCCGTCACGGGGATGCAGAGGATCCAGGTGATGCGATGGTTGCCGGACGATCCGTACCCGATGGCGCTGGTAGCGGACCTGCCCGATGTGGAACAGGCCGATCGGGACATCGGCCGCGAATCAGCCCGTCTAGCGGAGGTTGCAGCACGTCTACGGGTGGTCCTTGCCGACCTGGGCAGGTTGGGCGACCCGGTGCCTGCGGACACCTTCGAGTGCTCAGGTGACCCTGCAGTCGGGACGTTCCAACTGGGATCGCTCGGGCCCTTCGGACCCCTGGACCGCCAGCGCCTGTTGGCGGCAACCCGGACGATTGATCGCCTGGTGCTGCTCGAGGAGTGCCTGACGCATGTCGAGGAGGTCGTGGCCTACCGACTTGGGGGGTGACGGGGGTGCTTCCGGGAGGCAGGGATAGCGTGGGCGGCCCATGGGCAACGGAGAAGACCTCGTAGCGCTCCTCAAGCGCTACCTACGCCAGGAGACCGTCGATCCGCTGCGTTCGATCGGCCGCACACTCCTGTTCGGCGTGTTCGGGTCCCTCCTTGTGGGTGCCGGCGCCGTGCTCATCTCCATCGGGGCGCTGCGCCTCCTGCAGGGGTGGTCCCCCCTGGACGCCACCTGGTCCTTCCTCCCGTACCTGGTCGTCTCGATGGTGCTGCTGGCGGCCTGCGGCCTCGCCCTCAGGCAGGTCTCCCGATCGGATGGTTCCGCATGAGCGAAGACCGGGTGACCCGCGACGACCTCGAGGCGGAGTTGCGCGACACCTTCGGGGGCGCCGTAGGGCGCGCCGACGAGGCACGGGCCCCGCTGCTGGTCGCTGCGGTCGCCGCCGGCGCCATCCTCCTGGGGGTGGCCTACCTCGTGGGTCGGCGCATCGGCCGCCGTTCCTCCACCATCGTCGAGATCAGGCGCATCTGATGGCCCCTGCCGCCAGCAGCCTGTTGGGCCGGGGACTCCGCCTGGGCCTGTTGGGCGGACAACGTCGGTGGCAGATGGTTCTCGGCCTCGTCGCCCTGGCCCGGCTCGTCCGACGTGTGGTCCGACCGGGCTCCGGACCGGTGGTCCACCGCCAGCGCGTCCATGTGGGTGAAGGCATCGAAATCCGACACCTGCCTGCCTCGGCCTTCGACGGCTCCGGCCCATCGGGTCGATGAGGGTTGAGCTCCGCAACCCGAGCCGCACGCTCGAGATCGACGGCCCGCTGACGGTCGTGGCACTCCTCCAGAGGCTTGAAGTCGATCGCGAGACGGTCCTCGTCATCTGCGACGGAACCCTCGTTCCGGGCGACGCACGGATCGAAGCCGACGCAGCGGTCGAGATCCGGCCCGTCATCTCGGGAGGGGCGCCATGAAATGTCGTGTCTGCCGCGGTCCGGCGGTCATCGACATCCGTCGCCACAACGCCAACTTCTGCGAGGAGCACTTCCTGAAGTTGTGCCGCGACCAGGTGACCAGGGCAATCGAGGCCTTCGACATGCTGTCGCCCGGCGCCCGGGTCCTCGTGGCAGTGTCGGGGGGCAAGGACTCACTGGCCCTCTGGGACATCCTCCTGGCCCTGGGCTACGAGGTCGACGGCCTCTACCTGGGGCTCGGAATCGGTGAATACAGCGATGCGTCCGGAAGCCACGTGCGCAGGTTCGCCACGCCCCGGGGCCTGAGCCTTCAGGAGGTCGACCTGAGGTCTGAACACGGCTTCGACATCCCGAACGGTTCACGGGCGGCGAAGCGGCCACCGTGCAGCGCCTGTGGGCTCTCGAAGCGGCACCTGTTCGACCGCGCCGCCCGCGACGGTGACTATGAGGCCCTGGCCACCGGTCACAACCTCGACGACGAGGCAGCAGTGCTGTTCGGCAACGTCCTGCGCTGGGAAGGGGAGTACCTGGCACGACAGTTCCCCGTCCTGCCTGCCGGCAACGGCTTCCCCCGCAAGGTCAAGCCGCTGGTCCGCCTGGGCGAACGCGAGACCGCCGCCTACTGCGTGCTGCGTGGCATCGACTACCAGGTGGAGGAGTGCCCCATGGCCGAGGGGAACCGCCATCTGGGCTACAAGGCGGCGCTGAACGCCGTCGAGGTACAGTCGCCCGGCACAAAGCACACCTTCTACTTCAACTTCCTGGACCGTGCGGCGGGCCTGTTCCGCGATCAGATGGCTGTGGTGGATCCGGGCATTGGCAGTTGCACCAGGTGCGGGAGTCCGGCCAATGGCGAGATCTGCTCGTTCTGCCGGCTCGCCGAACGTGCCACGGGAGCAGGAGAACCTGTCCAACTCGAGAGTCGCCGCAAGGACGGGGTTCGGGCATGAGCCATTGTTTCGAGGTTGGGGATCGTGTGCTCCTGGTGGACCGCAAGGACCGGCGTTACCTCGTCACGCTGGTCACCGGTGGCGAGTTCCACTCACACACCGGCGTCGTCGACCACGACGACCTGATCGGAGCACCCGACGGCAGCCACCTCCGCTCGAGCCGGGGAGGCTCCTTCGTGGCATTCCGGCCCACCCTGGCCGACTTCGTGCTCAAGATGCCCCGGGGGGCACAGGTGATCTATCCCAAGGACCTCGGCACGATCCTGATGCTGGCCGACATCCGACCGGGGGTGCGGGTCCTGGAGTCGGGCGTCGGCTCCGGGGCGCTTTCGATGACGCTGCTCCGGGCTGGGGCGGAGGTGACCGGCTACGAGATCCGGCAGGACTTCGCCGACCGTGCACGCCAGAACGTCGAGGACATGCTCGGCAGCGAACCACTCGACCGCTACGACGTCGAGATCCGCGACGCCTACGGGGGAATCGACGAGTCAGAGTTCGACCGGGTCCTGCTAGACCTGCCCGAACCCTGGCGGGTGGTGCCCCATGCGGCCCGGGCCCTCCGCCGGGGTGGGATCATCCTCGCCTACACGCCCAGCATCGTGCAGGCCGCCACATTCCGGGAGTCCCTCGGGGAACACGGCTTCGCATACCCGGAGACCCTCGAGGTGATGCACCGGAGTTGGCACATCGAGGGGGCTGCGGTCCGTCCGGCGCACCGGATGGTGGGCCACACGGGATTCCTCAGCCACGCACGCCTCCTGGGCACATGAGCCGTGCAGGGGCCACCGCCCTGGTGATCCTGCTGGCTGGCTGCTCCCCGGATACCGGGCCATCCCCGGCTACATCCCCGGCTACATCCCCGGCTACATCCCCGGCTACATCCCCGGCTACATCAGCGGCCCTGACCGTGACGACATCCACCGCTGAGGTCCCCACCACCGTGGCCGAGGTCCAGGCGGCCGTGCTGGCCGCCACACGGGCCGCCACCTTCTCCGTGCGGGGCCTCGACTGTCGCAGGGCCCAGGTCGGCACGGCATTTCTGGTGGCCCCTGACCTGTTGGCGACCAACGCCCATGTGGTGGCCGGCATCGAGGTACCGGTCCTGAGCGTTGGCAACGAGGAGGTGAGCAGCCGGGTTGTCGCCTTCGACCCCGTCTCGGATCTGGCGGTCCTCCGGATCGCACAGGACCTCGGAGAGCCCCTGTCCCTCGGGGAAGCCAACGTCGGGTCGGTCGTAGCACTGGTCGCCTTCGACGACGACGCCCGGCCCGTCGAGCGTCACCTCACGGTGCAGCAGCTCATCAGGGCCACCGGCAAGGACATATACGACAACCCCGGGACCGGTCGGGACGCCCTGATCCTCGAGGGATCGGTTGCCCGTGGCAACTCGGGGGGGCCGCTCGTAGACGGAGAGGGCACGGTCGTCGGGGTCGTGTTCGCCAACACACGGGGCGGTGCCGGAACCTCCTTCGCCGTCCAGTCCGGAGAACTCCTGGCCCTAATCGAGGAGGTCGGAACCAGCCCGGTTCCCCCTACCGACTGCCGCTGAGCGGATCGGGCCAAAGTGCGGGCGGGAGGCCCACCGGCCCCCGGAGTCGGATCAGCCGTCGTTGCCCGGGCTCACTCGACCTCGATGAAGATGCACTCGCCGGGGCACTCCTCGGCGGACTCGATGGTGGCTTCCAGCAGCGCCTCGGGGATCGGGGCTACCGCCTCGGCGCCGCCCGGTTCGCTGAGGATCTTGTCGCCGTCCTTCACATAGGCGAGGCCGTCGTCGAGCATGGCGAACACGTCGGGTGCGATCTCCTCGCAGAGTCCATCACCGGTGCAGAGATCCTGATCGATCCAGACCTTCATTTGATGTGGATTCCCTTCGTGAGTGGAGCACCCGATGTCTGAGACCTGACACGGAGCACGGACGTGCGGAGCAAAAGTGTACCCGGACCCCACCTCGGGGAGCGCTATGTGTCGTCACCGGACAACGGGCATCCGTCACCTCCATCCGACGGCAAGGGGCTAGGGTCCCGCGAAGGTGGCGTAGCGGACACAGCGGACACAGCGGACACAGAGGAGAGCGTCGTGGGCGAACTCGATGACCGACAGGACAGCGGGGGCGAGTTCCTGCGCTCCCAGATCGCCGACCTGGAGGCCGAGGTCGAGGAACTGCGGCGACGGATGCTCGACACCCCGCGTCGCCTCTCCGAATTCGAGGCGGAGCTCCGCGACGCCAAGCGGGAACTAGCGCGGGCAATGGCCCGGAACCAGAAGCTCAACACCACGCTGAGTTCGTCCAGGGACAAGATCGAAACCCTGCGCGAAGAGGTCGACAAGCTCTCGGAGCCACCCGCCTCCTACGGAACAGTGGTCGGACTCAACGACGACGGTTCCGCCGACATCCAGGCATCGGGTCGCAAGATGAGGGTCAGCATCCACCCGGACCTCACCGACGGGCTCACGGTGGGCCAGGAGGTCGTGCTCAACGACTCCCTCAGCATCATCAGGGCCCGCCCCCCCGAGAAGGTCGGCGAGGTGGTCACCGTAAGGGAGGTCCTGCCGGGGGGCCTGCGTGCGGTCGTCGTGGGCCGCGCCGACGAGGAGCGCGTCGCCGACCTGGGCGACGTCCTGCTCCACGAGGGGATCCGCAGCGGAGACGCTGCACTCTTCGATCCCCGATCCGGGCTGCTGCTCGAACGCCTGCCCCGCCCGGAGGTCGAGGCCCTCGTGCTGGAGGAGGTACCCGACATCACCTATGCGGACGTCGGTGGCCTCGACCAGCAGATCGAGATGATCATCGACGCCGTCGAACTGCCGTTCATCCACCAGGACCTGTTCGCCGAGTACGAGCTGCCGGCGCCGAAGGGAATCCTGCTCTACGGGCCGCCGGGTTGCGGCAAGACCCTGATCGCAAAGGCCGTGGCCAACTCCCTGGCCTCGAAGGTGTCCGAGCTGTCGGGCGACCGCGAGGCACGCAGCTACTTCCTCAACATCAAGGGCCCGGAGCTGCTCAACAAGTACGTGGGGGAGACCGAACGCCAGATCCGCCTTGTCTTCGAACGTGCGCGCGAGAAGTCCGAGCAGGGATGGCCCGTCATCGTCTTCTTCGACGAGATGGAGTCGCTGTTCCGGACCAGGGGATCCGGTATCAGCTCTGACATCGAGTCGACCATCGTCCCGCAACTCCTCGCCGAGATAGACGGTGTCGAAGCACTGCGAAACGTCATCGTGATAGGCGCCTCGAACCGCGAGGACCTGATCGACCCCGCCATCCTGCGCCCGGGTCGCCTCGACGTGAAGATCAAGATCGAACGGCCCGACGAGACCGCAGCGTCACACATCTTCCGCCGCTACCTGACAGGCGACCTCCCGATCGACGAGGAACTGGTCGAGACGCTGGGCGGCGGAGACCGCAACAAGGCGGTCCTCGGCATGATCGAGGCCGCCGTAGAGAGCATGTACGGGGACGACGAGCGCAACCGCTTCCTCGAGGTCACCTACCAGAACGGCGACAAGGAGGTCCTTTCGTTCAAGGACTTCGCATCGGGTGCCATGGTGGAAAACATCGTCCGTCGTGCCAAGAAGTTGGCGATCAAGCGCCAACTGGCCGGTGGCAGCCGGGGCATCCGGACCGCCGACCTCGAAGATGCCGTCCGCCAGGAGTTCCGGGAGCACGAAGACCTGCCGAACACCACCAACCCGGACGACTGGGCGAAGATCTCGGGCAAGAAGGGCGAGCGGATCGTCTACGTCCGCACCCTCGTCGCAGCGGCCGACGAAGAAGGCGGTGGGCGGGCCATCGAAGCCGTGGGCACGGGCCAGTACCTCTAGGCGTGTCCAGGCGCGTCGAGGAGGCCACCGGCCGCTCCCGGCCCGGAACGCGACCCCGATAGGGTCCGCGCATGGCCGTACCGAAGATCCTCGGCATCGAGACCGAGTTCGGGATCATCCACCGCGGGGTCCCCGAACCCAATCCGGTCACGGCCTCGTCGCTGCTGATCAACGCCTACCTGAGCCGGTGTTGCGCACCGGGCGACGGCCCCGGCGCCCCCCGTGTCGGCTGGGACTTCGTCGACGAGAGCCCATCGCTGGACCTCCGCGGCTTCTCCGCCTTCGACGCCATGGCTCCCGAGATCGAGACGCACCTTGTCAACGCCGTGCTCACCAACGGAGCCCGCTACTACGTGGACCACGCACACCCGGAACTGAGCACCCCCGAGTGCATCGACGCCCTGGACCTCGTGCGTTTCGACCGGGCGGCCGAACAGATCCTGATCGAGTCGATGGCGGCCGCCAACGAGGTCCTACCCGAAGGCCAGGAGATCGTCGTCTACAAGAACAACTCGGACGGCAAGGGCAACAGCTACGGCTGCCACGAGAACTACCTCATCGACCGGGCCACACCGTTCGGCAGGGTCGTGGCACACGCCACCACCCACTTCGTGACCCGGCAGGTCTTCACCGGAGCCGGGAAGGTCGGCTGCGAACTCCCCGGGCGCAACCGCAACGCCATCGACTTCCAACTGACCCAGCGGGCGGACTTCTTCGAAGAGGAAGTGGGCCTCGAGACGACACTCAAGCGCCCCATCATCAACACCCGGGACGAGCCCCATGCCGATCCGCAGCGCTACAGGCGACTCCACGTGATCGTCGGCGACGCCAACCTCTGCGAGGTCGCCACGTTCCTCAAGGTGGGCACCACGGCGATCGTCCTGGCGATGGTGGACGACGACTTCATCCACCGGGAGGTCCGCTTCGTCGATCCCGTCAGGGCACTCCAGGAGGTGTCGCGCGACCAGGGCCTCACCAGGGCCCTCGAACTCGCCGACGGCACGACGGCGACCGCCATCGAACTCCAGTGGGACCTGCTCGAACAGGGTCGGAAGTATGTCGAGGAAAGGGGTGACGAAAGTATCGGTGGCCCGGTCGCACACGAGGTGCTCGACCGCTGGGCCGACGTCCTGGCGACCCTGGAGGAGGACCCAGGGTCCCTGGTGGGTGTGGTCGACTGGGTCACCAAGCGCCACATCATCGACGGATACCGCGATCGACACGGCCTGGAAACCGACGACCTCCGCCTGATGGCGCTCGACCTCCAGTACCACGACCTGCGACCGGAGCGGTCCCTGTTCGCACGGGTGGGTGCCGAGACCCTGGTCGATCCGGTCGATGTCGAAAGGGGAATGACCGCCCCACCCGACGGCACCCGGGCGTACTTTCGCGGCCGCTGCCTCGACCGCTGGCCGGACAGCGTCGTTGCCGCCAACTGGGATTCGATGGTCTTCGATGCCGGGGAGGAGTCCCTCCGTCGCGTCCCGATGATGGAACCGACCCGCGGCACCCGCGCCCATGTCGCTACGCTCATCGACGACTGCGACGACATCACCGAACTGCTCGAGCGGCTCTCGAGCCGCCCCGACTGACCAGAAACGCGAACGACCGGAGAGGACACCATGGCCGAGAGGGAACAGGTTCGCCGGGAGAGGTCCGGACGCGACCCCGAGTCCGTGGATGAGGCAACCGCCCCTGCGATCAGCGAACGCGGCGAGCGCCTCAAGGATGAACTCGACGACCTCCTCGACGAGATCGACGGCGTCCTCGAGACCAACGCCGAGGAGTTCGTCAAGAGCTACGTCCAGAAGGGCGGGGAGTAGCCGCAACAGGCCTCCGGCCCTGCAGCACCTCCGACCACCGTGACGCTTCCACTGTTCACCCCGGACCAGGATCCCGGCCCGAGCTTTATGGGCCTCCTCGAACGCCTGGGCATCACTGCTCCGGACGTGACCGGTGCGCTCGGGACCGATGCGGTCACGCACGGCACCACGGTGCTGGCAATCAGGACCACCGACGGGGTGGTGATGGCAGGCGACCGGCGGGCCACCTCGGGCCACCTCATCAGCCACCATTCGATGGAGAAGATCTTTCCCGCCGACCGCCATTCGGGAGTTGCGATATCCGGGGCGGCGGGCCCGGCGATGGAGATGGTCCGGCTGTTCCAACTGCAACTCGAACACTACGAGAAGGTCGAAGGCTCGCAGCTGAGCCTCGAGGGCAAGGCCAACCAGCTCAGCCAGATGGTCCGAGGCAACCTGGCGGCGGCAATGCAGGGCCTGGGGGTCGTGCCCCTGTTCGCAGGCTGGGACGAGCGCCTCGAAACCGGACGCCTCTTCCAGTACGACATCACTGGTGGTCGCTACGAGGAACGTCGCCATGCAGCGGTCGGATCCGGAAGCCTGCATGCCTCGACGGTCGTCAAGCTCCGCCACACCCCCGACCTGGACTCGGCGACAGCGGTGGACGTCGCCGTAGAAGCCCTCTTCGAGGCGGCAGATGAGGACAGCGCCACCGGCGGACCCGATCCGGTAAGGGGCATCTTCCCGGTGGTCGCCACGATCGGACCCGAGGGCTTCGAACGCCTGCCGGACGACGAGGTCGAGGCCCGCACGACGGCGCTGCTCGAGCTACTCGGTGATCGGAGTGGTCGATGAACATGCCGCTGTACGTGTCGCCCGAGCAGGTCATGAAGGACAGGGCCGACTATGCCCGCAAGGGAATCGCCCGCGGTCGTGCAGCGGTCGCATCCACCTACGCCGACGGCGTGCTGCTCTGTGCAGAGAACCCGTCCAACACCCTGCGCAAGGTCTCGGAGATCTACGACCGCATCGGCTTCATGGGCGTCGGCAAGTACAACGAGTTCGACCAACTGCGCGTCGCCGGGGTCCGCCATGCCGACCTCAAGGGCTACTCGTTCAGCCGCGAGGACGTCGACGCACGCTGGTTGGCCAACCAGTACGCCCAGATCCTCGGCCAGTACTTCACCCATGAGATGAAGCCACTCGAGGTCGAACTGCTTGTCGCCGAGATGACCTCCGAGGCCGGCGGTGACCGGCTCTTCCACCTGCTCTACGACGGCACCGTGATGGATACCACCACGCACGTCGTAATTGGTGGAGAGGCCGAGACGATCGGCGCCCGCCTGACGGACAGCTGGTCGGCCGGCCTGCAACTCCAGGAGGCCGTACGGGTCGCCGTCGGCGCACTTGCCGGGCCCGACCGCCAACTTGCGCCCGACGACCTGGAGGTGGCGGTCCTGGCCAGGGACGGAGGACGACGGGCCTTCCTGCGCATCGAGGGCGACGACCTGGGCGAGCTCCTCGGGTGACCCCCCAGGTCCTGCCCACCCAGTCCGACGTCCGGGCCTGAGGGCCGACCGTGCAGCGACGCATCTACGGCATCGAGAACGAATACGGGATCACCTGCACGCTCGACGGCCAGCGACGACTCAGCCCCGACGAGGTCGCCCGGTACCTGTTTCGCCGGGTCGTCCACTGGGGGCGCAGCTCCAACGTCTTTCTGGCCAACGGCGCCCGCCTCTACCTCGACGTCGGCTCCCACCCCGAGTACGCAACCCCCGAATGCGATTCCGTGTCCGATGTCGTCGCCCACGACAAAGCCGGTGAGCGGATCCTCGAGCAGTTGCTCCACAGCGCCGAGGACCGCCTCCGGGAGGAGGGAATCCGCGGTGACATCCACCTGTTCAAGAACAACACCGACTCGGCAGGCAACTCCTACGGATGCCACGAGAACTACCTCACGGTCCGCCGCGACGACCAGTCCGAGTACCCGGAGGTCCTCATCCCGTTCTTCGTCAGCCGCCAGATCTATGCCGGAGCAGGCAAGGTCCTCCCGGGGGCACGAGGCGCCAGGTACTGCATCAGCCAGCGGGCGGAACACATCTGGGAGAGCGTGTCGAGCGCCACCACCCGTTCAAGGCCCATCATCAACTCGCGCGACGAACCACACGCAGATGCAGAGCGCTATCGGCGCATGCACGTCATCGTCGGCGATTCAAACATGAGCGAGTACACCGCATTTCTCAAGGTCGGAGCCTGCGGCCTGTTGCTCCGGATGCTCGAGGAACCCTCTGTGCATCTACGCGACATGACCCTCGAGAATCCGATCCGGGCAATCCGCGAGATCAGCCAGGACATCACCTGCCGGCGGACGGTCCGCCTGGCCAACGGCCGCGAGGTACGCGCCCTCGACATCCAGCGCGAATACCTCGACCGGGCGATCCGGTTCTCCGAGCACCACGACCTGGACGATGAGGAGAAGAAGGCACTCACCATGTGGGAACACTGCCTCGACGGCATCGAGAGCGACCCCCTCACACTCGACCGCGAGTGCGACTGGGTCGCCAAGTACCACCTCATCGAGTCCTTTCGGGATCGTCACGGTCTGCCCCTCACCGACGCCCGGGTAGCGCTGCTCGACCTGCAGTACCACGACGTCAACCAGGACCGCGGCCTCTACTACCTGCTCGAACGACGCGGCATGGTCGAGCGCATGGTCGACGACCAGGCCATCACGGATGCGATCGACAACGCACCGCAGACCACACGCGCCCGCCTGCGAGGTGAGTTCATCCGGCGGGCCAAGGAGCGCCGACGGGACTACACGGTGGACTGGGTCCACCTCAAGCTCAACGACCAGGCCCAACGGACCGTCCTCTGCAAGGATCCATTCCGCTCCTCCGATGAGCGCGTCGAAAAACTCATCGAATCGCTCTGAGGCGAACGACCGGAGCACCTGACACCAGCGCCTACTATGCGGGACGATCGCGTCAGGCTCGCGAGGAGGTCACACAGAGGCGGTGGAGAGCAAGCTCAAGCGACTGATGAACCTGGTGACGGCGCTCCTTCACGCCGAGTGGCCCAGGACGCGCGATGAACTGCGCGCCGGACTGCGGGAGTACTACCCCGACGACGATGAGTCCTTCCGGCGCCAGTTCGAACGGGACAAGGACGAACTGCGTTCCATGGGGATTCCGCTGGTCACGGCACCCTCACCCGACTACGACCCGCCTGTCACGGGCTACCGGATCGACAGGAGCCGTTACAGGGGCAGGGCACCGGACCTCACGCCTGACGAGTTGGCTGCGCTCCACCTTGCGAACAGCCTCGTCCGCCTCGGAGGTTCGCCTGACGCGGGCCCGTTCTGGAAGTTGGGTGGGCGTCCCGACAATGCCGATGTGGCCGCGGTTGCACGGCTCCCCGAGGAGCCTGCCCTGCAGATCCTGATGGATGCGGTCGCCGAACGCCGGACCGCCACATTCACCTATCACGGGGTCGAACGCGTGGTGGAGCCCCATCTGCTCGCCTTCAGGAACGGTCGCTGGCACATAAAGGGGCAAGACCGCACCCGCGGCGGCCAGAGGCAGTTTCGCGTGGACCGTCTCGAGTCCGAGGTCGCGGTGGGAGGTCCCTCCGACTTTGATCGTCCCAAACGGGTCTCAAAGGTCGAGGACCGTCCCGCCTGGCGCTATGGAGACGACGACCCCGTCACGGCGCTCCTCCTGGTAGACGCCGCCCATGCACCCTGGGTGACCGGCCACCTGGGTGAGTCGGCGGTGGTTGAGACAATGACGGATGGCTCCGTCGTAGTCGCTGAGGAGGTATGCAACCGCGAGGCGTTCCGCTCATTCGTGCTCACCTTCCTCGACGGAGCGGAGATACTCGGGCCGGCAGAACTACGGGACGACATCGTCGCATGGCTCAGGAAGATGGCATGTCCGAGCTGACCGCCGTCGACCGCCTCCGCCGACTGCTGGCGATCATCCCCTGGGTTGCCGCCGAGGGCGGCATGTCCCTGGAGGATGTCGCCCGTCGATTCGACTACCCACGCGAGGACCTGCTCGAAGATGTCTGGTACGTAGTCCAGATGATCGGCGTAGCCCCATTCGGCCCCGCCGACATGCTCGAGGCCCGCGTGGAGGACGACTGGGTACACATCGAGTACAGCAACTGGTTCGCTCGCCCGATGACCCTGCGGCCAGAGGAGGTCCTCCGCCTCCTCGCCGCCGGCCAGTCCGTCGCCGAATTCTACGTCGGCGACGACCTGGGCCCCCTGGGGCGTGCGCTGACCAAGCTCTCGGCAATGGTCGAGCCGGAGGTACGCGATGCCGTCGACGTGCACCTCGGCGTTGCCGATGAGGACCTCCTCGAGGCACTCCAGCAGGCGGCCGCCGAGCGGCGGATCGTGGAGATCGACTACTACTCGTACGGCCGGGACCAACTGACCACTCGGATCGTCGAGCCGCACGGGCTCACCGCCGACATCGGGAACTGGTACCTGTCCGCCCACTGTCGCCTGGCCGACGGCCCCCGGGTCTTCCGGCTCGACCGGATCAGCCGCTACGAGGTGGGCGACGAGACCTACCCCGGGCCGACGGTTCCGACGGCCGGACCAGAGGGGTTCCTCAGGGACGGCGACTATCCGGAGGTCGAACTCCTCCTGGATGCGAACCTGCGCTGGGTGATCTCGCAGTATCCCCACCGTGAAATGGAAGAGCAGGCCGACGGCCGGCTTCGGATCCGACTCGCCGTCGCCTCGACTGCATGGCTGGAAAGGCTGCTCCTCCGGCTCGGCGCTTCAGCCACCCTCCAGGAGGCGCCCGAGGGAATGGGTGAGGAACTTCGGACCACCGCAGCCTCCCGTGTCCTCACCCGCTACGGATGTTGAGGGTGCGCTGCCCCCTCAACCGGGTGGGCGGGGGCTAGGTTCGCCTCCGTGCACGATGACGGGGACGCCGCCGGCGAAGGTGGAGACTGGGCCGAACAGATCCTGGAGCGGGCCAGGGCGCGTAGCAGCGGCGAACCGGTTCCAGAGCCGACGCCGGAGCCCGAGCCCCCGGCCCCCGAATACGACCAACCCGAAGCATCCGACATGGCGCCCCCGCCGGCACCGGACCCACCGGATGGCCGAACCCGGCGACCGACGCTGGCAACGGTCGAAAACCCGAAGCCTGAAGAAGCAGACGACCCGGCCGAAGAGTTTGTCCCATTCGCCGAGGCGTACGAGCGCGCCGAAGGCGGGCCTGCAGCCGGCATCTTCGGCGACGACCAGCAACTTCCGCCGCACCTGGCCATCGAACCATCTCCGGCAGCCGATGTCGACCTGGGAATCCCCGGTACCACTGCCGGCACGGTCAGGGGCATTCTGGAATGGGTGGGGGTGATCCTCGGGGCCCTGGTCGTTGCCCTGCTGGTCAAGCAGTTCCTGTTCGCCGCCTACTACATACCGTCGCCATCGATGCAGCCCACCCTGACGGACGGCGACCGGATCGTCGTCAACAAACTGAGCTATCGGCTGCACGAGGTCAACCGTGGCGACGTCGTGGTATTCCACAAGTCCGATCCGGACCCAGAGGGCATCAACGACCTGATCAAGCGGGTAATCGCCCTCCCGGGGGAGACCGTCGAGGTGCTCGACGGGAAGGTCTATGTCAACGGTGGCATGCTCATCGAGCCCTACCTGGCGGCCAGGAACAGCACCCGAGGGTTCTCCCTGCCACCCGGCTGCATCGGAGAGCGCGATTCCACCAACCTGTGCACCGTTCCGGAGGACCACGTCTTCGTCATGGGCGACAACCGGGACAACTCCAAGGACAGCCGCGCCTTCGGGCCGGTTGCCGAATCGGACATCGTGGGACGGGCGTTCATCCGGGTATGGCCGCTGGGAGACCTCGGGCGCCTCTAGGCGGGTGCCGACCTGGGCCTACCTGGGGTCTGCAAGGCGGCCGACACCAGTCGGTCCACGTGATCGCCGAAGATCCCGTCGATTCCCTGTTCCAGAAGTGCGGCGATCTGCCTGGGTTGTTGGGCATCCCAGCCGAGGCATTCAATGCCGAATCGGTGAAACAGGGCGCAGAGTCCTCCGGACCACTCGGCGGCATGCAGGTTGATCGCATCCACGCCTGCACCGGCGAGGTCGACGGCACGACGTTCGGGGCCGTCGGGCATGTTGTCCGTTCGCGTAGAGTCCACGAGGTGAACCTGGGCGTCAAGGTGCCTCCACCCGGCAAGCAACGCCCGATCAGGATGCGCCAACCAGAGTTCGGAGCAGCGGCCCCATCCAGCCACGACTTCAACGACCGGCGCCGCAGCTTCCGGGTCCTTCAGGTCCAGGCACAGATGGACAGACCCGTCTGCCACGGCAGGAACCGATTTGAACAGGTCGGCAAGGCTCGGAATGTTGTCTGGGAGATCCACACGTTGATGCGATGAGATCGGCGATCGACGGAAGCCCCGCCCCACTCGCCCGTTGTGGTCAAGCACCGGCACGCCGTCAGCAGTTATCCAGACGTCGCTTTCCAACCCCGTAGCGCCGAGTTCGACGGCCATGCGGAAAGCCCCGAGCGAATTTTCAGGGGCATGGGCCCGCCCGCCACGGTGGGCAAACAGCAGAGGGGGCGATCGGAAGGGGGTGATCCGGACGGGCACGATCCCCATCCTGCGGCCGACAAGCCGAATCTGCAAACGGCCCGGTGGCCCGCTGCCTTGTAGTGCAGAGGGATTCGGGACCAAGTTCCCTGTGGAATGAACCAGACGGGTGGCACACTCCAACTTGGTCGGGAACCCGAATTGATGAGGAGTACACGGTGACCGAAATCGATGCGGCGATGACGCTCGGAGAGATCGTGGATCAGCATCCCTCGCTGGCCACAGAGCTCGAACGACGCAATCTGGACTACTGCTGTGGTGGCCGACGGACCCTCGCCGAGGCATGTGATGAACATGGCCTCGACCCGGATGCGACCGCCGCGAGCCTCAACGGCATGGCCCCCGACGAACCACCCGGCGACTGGACAGGCATGGATCCGACCGAACTCGTTGACCACCTCGAGGCCACCCATCACCGATTTCTGGATGAACAGCTACCCCGTCTCGCCCATCTGACCGAAAAGATCGCGAGCGTCCACGGATCGAACCACCCCGAGTTGCTGGACGTGGCGCAGGCGTTCGGTTGCCTCAGGGCCGAATTGGAGCCACACCTCTTGAAAGAGGAGCGGGTGCTCTTCCCGATGGTCCGAGAGTTGGTGGCAGCCGACGAGGCGCTGCTCTTTCACTGCGGATCGGTAGCGAACCCGATCTCCGTGATGCTCGCCGAGCACGACCAGGCCGGCGACCTTCTGGACCTCCTGGTCGACCTGACCAACAGTTTCAGGACGCCATCTGATGGGTGCGCCTCGTACCGGGCATGTTTCAGGGGTCTAGCCGCCCTCGATGCAGACACACGACTGCACATACACAAGGAGAACAACTCACTCTTTCCGGCCGTCATTGCCCTAGAGGAACGATTCACCGCCACAGTCAACTGATCGTTGTGCAGGTTGACTTCACACCCGGGTCGCATCCCGCCATGACGCACATTCCCCCCTCCGACTGCACCGGTAGGCTCAGGGTCCATGGGCAACCTCGGCGGCGGCGAAATCCTCGTGCTCCTGCTCGTCGGGCTCCTGGTCCTCGGTCCTGATCGCCTCCCGACCGCCGTCCGCCAGGTGGGCAAGGTGCTACGCCAGGTCCGGAAGGTCACCGTCGGCTTCCAGGAAGAACTGCGTTCGGCCGTCGAGGACCCGATCGTCGATCTGAAGGCGGGCCTGAGCGGAAATCCCACCGCCCGGAGCACCACATCAACGGGGACGACGAAGCCAGAGGCGGCGGATCCGCAGGCAGACACGGTGAAGTCCGAGGACCAGGAGACAGGGCCCGCGACCGATGGCGACTGACGGAGATCCTCCCACCGGCCGCATGAGCCTGCTGGAGCACCTGACCGAACTCCGGCGACGGCTGCTGGTCTCGATCCTGACCGTCTGCGTCGGCGCTGTGGCCTGCTGGGTCCTCTATCCGTGGATCCTCGACTTCCTGCTCGAGCCCTACTGCAAGGTTCAGGACGACTCGGCGGTCGGCGACATGTTCGGGGAAGGCTGCGAGCTCCTCGTCACCGACCCACTCGAGCCGTTCAGCGTCCGCATGATGGTCGCCGGGTACGGAGGCCTGGCACTTTCCGTTCCCGTGCTCCTCTGGCAGATCTGGCGCTTCGTCGCCCCGGGCCTGTACCGGCGCGAGCGGCGCTGGGCGATTCCGTTCGTCGTGTCCGGTGCGCTGCTGTTCGCTGCCGGCGCCGCCCTGGCCTACTGGAGCATCCCCAGGGCCCTGGGCTTCCTGATGGACATAGGCGGACCGGACCTCGTCAGCGTCTTCTCACCGGCCAAGTACCTCGGCTTCGTGGTCAAGATGACGATCGCCTTCGGCATCGGGTTCGAGTTCCCACTTGTGCTGGTGTTCCTTCAACTCGTCGGGCTGCTCCACCACCGTCAGCTGCGAAACGTCCGGCGGTATGCGATCGTCGGAATCGTGGCACTCGTGGCCGTCCTGACGCCGAGCGGAGACCCGTTCACGCTGGTCATCCTCTCGGTACCGATGCTGCTGTTCTACGAGCTGGCGATCCTCGTGGGACGGGTGCACGACCGTCGACGGCGCCGCAACCGGGACTGACCGCAAGGTGGACTGCTGGCCCTTCGAACTCGATGACTTCCAACTCCGGGCCATGGCGGCAATCGACGGAGGCCGCTCGGTGCTGGTGGCGGCGCCAACCGCCAGCGGCAAGACAGTCGTGGCCGAGCATGCCATCGACCGGGCACTCGCCGATGGACACCGCACCTTCTACACCACGCCCCTCAAGGCGCTCTCCAACCAGAAGTTCCGGGACCTCAACCGCCGTCTGGACACGGGGAATGTCGGCCTGCTGACTGGAGACAACACCGTCCGGGGGGATGCCCCTGTGGTCGTGATGACCACCGAGGTACTTCGCAACATGCTCTATGCCGGCGCAGGGGCCCTCGAAGCGCTGGGGTGCGTGGTCCTCGACGAGGTCCACTTCCTCGAAGATCCGTACCGGGGACCCGTCTGGGAGGAGGTGGTACTCGGACTCGCCGACGGCATCCAACTGGTCGCACTGTCGGCGACGGTTTCGAACGCCGACGAGCTGGGGGAGTGGCTGTGCATGCAGCACGGCCCGACTGACGTGGTCGTCGAACACCGCCGTCCGGTTCCGCTCCGCAGCCACTACCTGGTGGGCGAGCACCGAAAGGGAGGTCGGGTGAACCGGCTACCGGTACTGGTCAAGGGCCGATCCAACCGGGAGGGGAGCCGGTATGACGCCGAGCCCGGGCGATCGCGGAACCGCGGGGGTCCCGGGGGACAGCGCCGTCCTTCCCGCAGGTGGCGGACCCCGAGACGTGACGAGGTGCTGCGGGAACTGCAACGCCGCGACCTGCTGCCGGCCATCAACTTCATCTTCAGCCGGGCCGGATGTGAAGAGGCGCGCGACAAATTGGTCAGGGACGGGATCCGCTTGACCGACCAGGCCCAGGCGACAGAGATCGCAGAGGTCATCGACAATCGGATGGCCGGACTTTCCGAGGAGGACCTGGGAGTCCTGGGCGTGGCCGTATGGCGTGAGGGCCTTGAACGCGGTATCGCATCCCACCACGCAGGGATGCTTCCGCTGTTCAAGGAGGTCACAGAGGAACTCTTCGGAAAGGGCCTTATCGGCATCATCTTCGCCACCGAGACATTGGCGGTGGGGGTCAACCTTCCCGCTCGAAGCGTGGTGGTCGAGCGCCTCACGAGGTTCACCGGCGAGCGCCATGAGGTGCTCACCCCGGGCCAGTTCACGCAACTCACCGGCAGGGCGGGCCGGCGAGGGATGGATGCCGAGGGACACGCACTGATCCTGTGGTCGCCGTTCGTTTCCTTCGACACGATCGCCCGACTCGTCAGCAGCACCGAGTTCCCGCTCCGGTCCGCCTTCCGGCCCACCTACAACATGGTCGCCAACCTCATGGACGGCCGCAGCAGGGAACAGGCCGAGGACCTCCTCCGCCGCTCCTTCGGCCAGTTCCAACTCGACCGCCGGATCGCCCGGCGCAGGGAACGGCAAGGCGGTCGGCAGCGCGGCGGCGAGGCCCCCGATGGCCTGGTCGACAGCCTCGGCGCACTGCTGGAGGTTCTCGGGGCCAGGGGCATGGTGGACGGGTGGGCACTCACCGACAAGGGATTGCCGCTGGTGGGCATCTACAACGAAGCCGACCTCCTCATCGTCGAGGCGCTGGCTGCCGGGATCTTCGAGAACCTCGACCCACCTGGCCTCGCTGCCGTGCTGTCTGCCCTCACCTACCGGCATCGCGGTCCGGTGGAGCCCGAGGAGCGATCCCTCCACGGACCGGCCGGGCGGCGCCTCACAGAACTCGAAGGCCTCTGGGCCGACCTGGCTGCAGCGGAGGAGGCGGCCGGGCTCGAAGCCCTTCCGCAGCCCGACCCTGGGTTCGCCAGGGTGGTCCTGTCCTGGACTGCGGGCCGTGACCTCGCCGACGTGCTGGGCAGTGTCGGGGAGCACGCCTTCACGGGAGGGGAGTTTGTGCGCAACGTGCGCCTCGTCGCCGACCTGCTGCGCCAGGTGGCAAAGGTTGGCCCGTCCCGTGTCGCCAGGGTTGCCCGTCAGGCTGTCGGTGAACTCGAACGCGGTGTCGTTTCGCTGACCCGGGAAGGCAACGGTGAAACCGACGACGATTCCGCACCCATGCCAGAGGACACCGCCGGAGGCACCGGATGAGCATCGAGCGGGGCAGGGACTGGGGGAGCAGGGGACCGCTGCCGGAGGACGGCGTGGTCGTGGCCTCGAACGCAGATCTCCTCGACCTGGTCACCCGACATCGGCGCGCAGGCTCCCAGATCCCACCCGTGGCTCTCACAGGGGGCGACCTCTGGCGCACCCTCGGAGGGGCGAAGGGGGTCGAGCGATGGCGGGGCGAACTGGGACAGCGGCTCCGGGTCGACCTCGGAACGGCCCTTCTGGACGGACGGCTGCACTGGTTCTGCTCCCACCTCGTGGCACGGCGATCATGGCTCCGGGGCCGGACCTGGGTCGCTGCCAATGCAGCCCACCTCGACACATGGAACATCGCCCCCAGGGCACATCCGGCGGATGGCCTCCTGGACGTCCTCGATGCCGACCTTGCCGTCGGACAGCGCATCGGCGCTCATCGACGCCTACCCGGCGGCAACCACGTCCCCCATCCGGAGATCCGCTACACGCGCACCCGGGCGGAACAGGTCGAGTTCGATCGGCCCACGCCCATCTGGCTGGACGGACGGCGCACCGGAACCGCCAGACGACTCTCAGTACGCCTGGATGGCGAGGCGCTCCTCGTGGTCATCTGAGTTGCGGCACACTGACTCCGTCTCCTGGCCGCAGCCTCTGTACCATCCGGCCATGAGCGACCATCGAGATATCGCCAAGTCAGCAAAGTCACGGGTCTGTGCCCACATCGACGGGCTGGCCGACCTGCTCCTCGCCACATCACACGACATCCATGCGAACCCGGAGCTCTGCTACGAGGAGCACCATGCCCACAGGGTCCTGACCGACGTCCTCGAAGAGCAGGGCCTCACGCCGATTCGTGGCGCCTACGGCATCGAAACAGCGTTCGAAGCCCGGGCAGGCACCGAGGGTCCCGAGGTGGCCGTCCTCTGCGAGTATGACGCCCTGCCCGGAATCGGGCATGCCTGTGGGCACAACATCATCGCTGCCGCAGGCCTGGGCGCCGGGCTGGCCGGCGCCGCTGTAGCCGAGGAGCTGGGTGGACGCCTTCGGATCATCGGCACCCCTGCAGAGGAAGGCGGGGGTGGCAAGATCCGCCTCATCGACCGGGGCGCATTCGAAGGGATCGCAGCGGCGCTGATGGTCCACCCGTCCGGCTCAGAGGTAGAGCGGATCACGAGCCTCGCCGTCCAACAGATCCGCGTTGTGTACCGGGGGTCTGCAGCGCACGCCGCCGCTGCCCCTGAGCAGGGCATCAACGCCCTCGACGGCGCCGTCCTCGGCTACGTCAACGTGGCAGCCCTGCGCCAGCACATCGCCCCCGACGAGCGCATCCACGGCATCATCGTGGACGGTGGCCAGAAGGCCAACATCGTCCCGGAACGGGCCGAGGCCCACTGGTACGCCCGTTCACCGACCCGTGGCCGGCTGGACGGCCTCAAGGCGCGCCTCCTTGCCAGTCTCGAGGCGGGGGCCGCAGCCGCCGGATGCGACATGGAACACGAATGGATCCACCCCTCCTATGACGACGTGCTCGACAGCCGCCCGGTCCTCGACGCCTACCTGGGAAATGCCCGCTCCCTGGGGCGAGATCCCCGCCCGGACAGCGAGTTGGCGATCGTCGGCAGCACCGACCTCGGCAACCTCAGTTACCTGATCCCCTCTATCCATCCGATGATCAAGGCGGCACCCGAGCATGTCGGCATCCACACACTCGACTTCGCCGCATTCGCAGGGGGCCCCGAAGGCGACCGTGCGGTGCTCGATGGCGCAAAGGCCATGGCGATGACCCTGGTCGACTGCTGGACCGAGCCGAGCCTCCTCGACGCTGCGGCAGCCGAGTTGGCTGTCGCCCGAGTCGACACTGCGGCATCGCAGGCGGCAAGGCTCCGCGCGTAGTCCGGCGCCAGGACCTAGCCTCGCCGCTTGTGACGCCCTATTTCGCCGAGGAGTTCACACCGGACGAAGAGGACGTCCTCCGGCGCTACTTCACCAACCTCGACGAGCCCGTCTTTGCGCTGGTCAACCTGCCCGAAGTGGTTAAGGGAGCCTTGTTCGCCCGCTATTCCCGGACACGGCTCAGCCTCCGACGCCTGTTCCTGGAGGAGTTCGTAGGCGAACTCGACATCAGCGGCGACGAGTCCATTGACGCCACGGTCGGTCTGCGACGGGCCGAGGAACTCTACGACCGGATCTTTTTCGAGTACGGCGACGACAGCGTCGCTCAACTGGGCGGTGTCCACCTGGCCTGCGAGCAGTCCTCGAACCTGTTGACCAAGATCCTCGAGCGCGGTCGGCTCATGTCGTACCTGGAGCAGTCGACGCGCTACATCGCCTACGACGACCGACCGGGGGGTCGCTTCCGCTACTACCGCGACCCCGACGTGCTGTCCTCCCCACTGGGCGCCCGCTACATCGCCGACCTGGACTGTCTCTTCGAGCTCTACTCCGAACTGGTACCCGTGATGGTCGCCCACTTCCGGGAGCGGAACCCCAAGCAGCCGGACGACTCCGACTTCGTCTACCGGCAGGCGACCAGCGCCAAGGCCTTCGATTCCGTCAGGGGCATCCTCCCGGCGGCGTCGCTCTCGAACCTCGGCATCTACGGAACCGGTCAGGCCTACGAGGCGCTGCTGGTCCGGATGCGGGCCCACCCCCTGCCGGAGGCCCGTTCATACGCCGAGCTGATGCTGCGCGAACTCCGCAAGGTGATCCCGTCGTTCCTGCGGCGAGTCGACCTCCCCGACCGCGGCGAGGCGACAGGCCGCTTCGCCGCCGACAGCCGCGAACGACTCGAGGAGCTGTCCGAGGAGTTCTTCCCTGCTGGCGAGACCGTCCAGCCGGCGCCGACCGTCGATCTCACGGACTTCGACCCCGACGCCGAGGTGAAGTTGGTGGCTGCAGCCCTCTACCGGTCCTCACACCATTCGGACCGGGAGATCGAGGCACGTGTGCGGAAAATGACGGTGGAGGAGAGGGTGAGGGTCCTCTCGGCGCTGACGGGTGACAGGGGCAACCGGCGACAGCGGCCCGGGCGTGCCCTCGAGCGGCCGACCTACCGGTTCGACATCCTCTCCGACTACGGAGCATTCAGAGACCTCCAGCGTCACCGGCTCCTGACAATCGAGTGGCAACGCCTGTCGCCCCGGCACGGCTACTGCCGTCCACCAGACATCGACGACGCTGGTGTCGCCGGACGCTTCGACGAGGCGATGGACCGGTCCGCCGCCCTCCACGATGCCCTGTTCGATCCGTTCCCCGAGCAGTCCTCCTACGCCGTCTCGCTGGCCTACAGGATCCGGTACCTGATGGAGATGAACGCCCGTGAGGCGATGCACGTGATCGAGTTGCGCACCACCCCGCAGGGCCATCCCGCCTACCGTGAGGTCTGCCAGCAGATGCACCATCTCATTGCGGACGTGGCCGGCCACCGTGCCATCGCCGAGATGATCCGCTTCGCCGACCACTCGGACGAGCCGGAACTCGAGCGCATCGAAGCCGAACGTCGGGCCGAGGAGCGTAGAAGTGCCCGCGGCGACGCCACGGTCGGATGAGGGGAAGCCGGCTGGCGGCGCTGGTGTTGTTGTCGGCGGCCTGTGGCAGCGGCGCGGGTGATGGGGGAACCGGTTCGACAACAGTGCCTGCCACGACAACAGTGCCTGCCACGACAACAGTGCCTGCCACTACCTCTGAGGCGGATGGTGCAGGCGACCTGTCCGTTCCGGACCTGGCAGTCGGCCCGCTGCCCGCCGAACTCGATGACTGGGAGCCCTACGCCGATCGGCATATAGACGTCTTCGGCATCCACGTGGTTGCCTTCCCCCGGGTCTCGGAGCGTGCGTTTACCCATGGGGCGGGGGTTCTGGCCCAGTACCTGGACAACGATGCCGACGGGTATGCCGACGATGAGCGCGTGGTTCAGGCAATGACCGACGAGCGCGCAGTCCTGGTGATGCCCTACGACGAGGAGGACCTCGAGTCATCGGGAATCCTCGAGTCCGGCCTCGAGGAGGCATACGGAGCCCAACTCCTCTTCGACGTGGAGACCGCTCCCACCGGGGGATTCGACGCAGCCCTCGAGGAGGTCCACCACCTGGTCTTCGACTACGGATGGGCATCCGTCCATCCCGAGCGCCTCGCGCCGGAGGGACCATCCGACCTGACCACGGCCATGGACCTTGCCAGGGGAGGCCGCTTCGAAAAGGTCCCCGGTACCTACCCTGCCGGTGCCTGGTACCACTACGACGACCGGACCTGTGGATACGACTGCATGGCCACCGAGTACTTCTACTGGTCACATACCACGATCCTGGGAGGTCAGGGCGACCCGGACCGATGTGCCGACATCGCCGAGGAGTGGGAGCCCTGTACCCCTGAACGACTTGCAGCCGTGGATCCTATGGTGACTGCGATGCTCCAGGATCCCGATCTGGGACTACCGACGGTCCCGCCCGATGGGGGCTATCGTCCCCGCTCCTGAGCAGTGGGGGTGCGGACCCCCGTCCGCCTGCCTATGATCCCGCCGCGACCAGCGCAGCCGACCCGAGGAAGCAATGAGCGAAGAGGAAGAACCCGAGGACCCGGAGTCCGCCGAGGATGAGAATCCCGATTCGGAGGGTGATGGACCTGATGACGCCGACCTTGACGGAGAGGGCGGGGAGGAGGAGGGTTCCGCCGACGATGATGGGGAAGGCGACGATGAGGACGACGACGAAGACGAAAAGGGTCCACGAGCGGTGGGTGGCAACGGGCACGACGATGACGACGAGCCCGATCCCGACGATGTCGAAGCCGACCTGGACGCCATCCTGCGCGACCGGATCGCCGCCAGCGACGACGACGAGGACGACGAGGACGCTCCAGCGGTCAAGCCCACCACCGGAGACCAACCCACCGCAAGGCAGGAGACAGAGGTGGCATGCCCGCACTGCTTCCTGCTTGTCCAGGCGGCCACCGTCGCCGAGACCGGCGAGTGTGGACACTGTGGTGGCCCGATCACCTGAGCGCCCGCAGTGGGCCGAGTAGACCTGAAATGGAATCCGCCCGCCTAGCCACCCCCGAGGACCGGAAGGCACTGGGGAACCTCGCCGATCGGGCGCGCCTGGAGATGGGGGAGAAGCGCGGCGGGGACATCCTCGATCGCCTCGATGTCGACCGGGACCTGCCGGCCGGTTCCATCGACAGGGTGCTGGACCGTCCTGGTGGCGTGGTGGTCGTGGGATGCATCGACGACACGCCGGTCGGATTCGGCACCATGCTGGTCGATGCTGCCGCCGACGCGCGCCCCCATGCCGTTGTGGAGCAGATCTACGTGGATCCCGGGGGACGCGCCGTCGGCGTGGGCGAAGCCATGATCAACTTGCTGATAGTCGAGGCCACAGCACTGGGTGCAATCGGGATCGAGTCAGTGGCCCTCCCCGGAGACCGTGCGACCAAGAACTTCTTCGAGTCCCAGGGAATGGTCGCCAGGGCGATCATCGTTCATCGATGGCTGCACCGTTGAGCGTCGGGCGCCCGGAACTCTGCGTGGGGGCGGTAGCCGTCAGGGACGGTTGCCTGCTCCTCATCCGGCGGACGACGAAGCCGTCCATCGGTAGATGGACGTTGCCCGGTGGACGGGTCGAGGCGGGCGAGTCGATCATCGCCGCCGTGATCCGGGAGGTACGCGAGGAAACCGGCCTGGATGCCTTATGTGGTCCGTTCCGTGGTTGGGTCGAGCGGGTAGGGGTCGAGCACCACTTCGTCATCCTCGACTTCGACATCACGGTGCTCACGGACGACGAGCCCGTTGCGGCATCGGATGCCTCGGCGGCAGAGTGGGTGCCACTAGACGCACTCCGTTCCCGTGACGTGGTCGATGGACTCATCGACTTCCTCGTGGATCACGGCGTCCTGGAGGGTGGGGTACCCGGGTTCTCCTAGGTTCTGCGCCTCAACGTCCCTGCCATTTCGGCGGACGCTTCTCGATGAAGGCGCGCGGTCCCTCGGCGAAGTCCTCGGTTCCGGAGATCTCCGCACTGAGTCGACCGCCGAGTCGAAAGGCGTCGTCGTCATCCAACAGGGTCGATGCGATTATCGTCCGCCGGGTGGCCCGAACGGCGAGCGGCGCATTCGCGTTGACCTGGTCTGCCAGAGCCATAGCCGCCTCGACCACGGTTCCCGGTTCGACGAGGCGGTTGACGAGGCCGTGGTGGTGTGCGGTGGCGGCATCCACCGGGTCGCCCGTGAGGGCCATCTCCATCGCCAGGTTGCGGGGAAGCGCCCGCGGCAGGCGGACGAGCCCGCCGGCGGCAGCGATGAGCGAGCGCTTGACCTCGGGAAGGCCGAAGCTGGCTGCGGTCGAGGCGACGACGAGGTCGCATGACAGGACCACCTCGGTGCCACCGGCCACCGCTGGACCGTCGACGGCGGCGATGATGGGCTTGGTGCGCTCGCGTTGTACCAGACCGGCGAAGCCACCGCGTTCAGTTCCGAGCCGCGTGGCACCCGCAGAGATTGCCTTGAGGTCGGCTCCGGCGCAAAACGACGGCCCGTTGGCGGCGAGAATCGCCGTCCAGGTCTCAGGGTCGCCCTCGAATCGGTCAATGGCGGATTCGAGGGCCTCAGCCAACTCGAGGTTGACTGCGTTGCGTGCCTCGGGGCGGTTGAGGCGGATGACAACCGTGCGTCCGTGGTCCTCGTACTCGACGATCATGGTGGTGACGCTAGCGGGGTGACCGGCCCGGGATCGAAGCCACCGGACGGATCAGGACCCGATCTTCTTCCGGCGCCGCCCGGATCGGGCGGGCGTGGGATCCACGCCGAAGGCGGCGGCGATCGTCGGCACCCGCGTCGAGAGACGCCGTACGAGGGTGAGGAGTTCTTCGCCGGGCTCTGCAGGCAGGCCGGCAGGAACGACGCGCTGGTGCACGGGTGAGTTGGCAACCGCATCGAGCATCGTGCCCCAGCGGTCCTGACCGGTGTCGGCGGTCATGCCTGCGGCTGCGGCCCCGGAAAGGCGGTCCAGCAGGTCACGGGGCATGGGCGCTCCTGCCTTCGGGGGATGGGAGCTGAGCCGCAGAGCGCGTACCACGCGACCCTCGCCCAGCACCTGCGAGACCTCGGCCAGCCATGTCTCGTGCTCGCGCTCCACCCGCTCGGCGAGTCCGATGCGGAGTTGATCGGCGAGGGCGCGGGCCGCTTCGTCCCGGGCGGCCGACTCGGCAGCGACGACTACCGAGCGGAGGTCGCGCAGGTCGACTTCAGCGAGCCCGGCTTCGGCGGCGTCGGCGCGGTCCAACCATTCTGCGGCATGGAGTCGGGGGAGCAGGCGCTCACCGAGGGTGAGGAGGATCTCAGCGGGAATCTCAGGCTCGGCGGCATCCCTGGCTGATTCGTTCTGGCTGTTGACCTCCGAACGGAGGCCGGGAATGCCACCGTCGAGGAGGATCCGACCGATGAGGCGTTGTTCGGCGGGGAGCGCCTCGATGGCGGCCTTCCGATGGACCCGGCGTGGGCGCAGCCGGGGGGCCCTGGGGCGTGCAGGCGCATCGGTACGGTCCCTGCGGCCCCTGCTATCCGGAGAACTGCCTCCCCGGCCCTTGCCGCGGGGCTTGCGTTCGGTGCGCTCCCCACCCCCCCTGCTATCCGGAGAACTGCCTCCCCGGCCCTTGCCGCGGGGCTTGCGTTCGGTGCGCTCCCCACCCCCCCTGCTATCCGGAGAACTGCCTCCCCGGCCCTTGCCGCGGGGCTTGCGTTCGGTGCGCTCCCCACCCCCCCTGCCGTCCGAGGATCGCTCATTTCTGCGAGGTCGGCGTCCACCCTCACGATCGCTGTCGCGGCGGCGCCTGCCGCCGATCAGGCGCGTGGTCACCTCGGGTTCTTCGCCACCACGATCGAGCAACTCGAGGAGCACGGGGCTGCTGCGCTCGTCCCGGGCCGGTAGGACCGCCGTAACGGTCATGCCGTCGAGGTACTGCTCGACCTCCACCCGCAGGATGTCGCCGACGGATGCCGGTTCGGGAAGCAGCGTTCCGTCGAGCGAGCCACGTGGTTCCCGGGCGCCGGCGGCACGCCATGTCCAGGAGCCGTCCTCCCTGGTGGAGGTGAGTTCGATCTCGATGCGTGGCACGGGCCACAACGCTAGCCGTAGGTGCGCCCATCCCGCCCTGGAAGAATCCCGTCCTCGGTTTCTGACATGACGTCAGGTTTGTGCTTTACTCTCTGTGCAGTTCGACAATCGGACTGATCTCCTGAGGGGAAGGCACTCCATGTACCGATCACGAACACTTCTCACCGTCCTGCTCGCCTTTGCGCTGTTGGCTGCGGCCTGTGGGAGCGACGGTGGTGGTGCGACGCCGACGACTACGGCTGCGCCGACTGTCACGACTACTACGGCTGCGCCGGAGACGACCACTACTGAGGCTCCGGCTGTCACGACCACCAGTGAGGCTGCGGCTGTCACGACCACCACCGAGGAGGTTGCTGCTGGTGGCTGTATCGGTCTGGTGACCGATGTGGGCCAGGTGGATGACAAGTCGTTCAACCAGTCGGCGTGGGAGGGTGTGCAGGCTGCCGGTGAGGCGTCTGGCGCTGATGTGGATTACATCGAGACGCAGGCGGCGAAGGACTATGCGACCAACATCGGCCTGTTCGCCGACAGCGGTTGTGACGTGATCGTCACGGTCGGTTTCGCCCTTGGTGAGGCGACCGGGATCGCTGCCGGTGAGTATCCCGACATCGATTTCATCGGTGTGGACCAGTGGCAGCCGGAACCGATCGCCAATGTGGCCGGTTTGTTGTTCCCTGAGGATCAGGCCGGTTTCCTCGCTGGTGCTCTGGCTGCTTCGTTGTCGACGTCGGGTGTGATCGCCGAGGTGCTGGGTACTGACCTGGTGCCGCCGGTGGTTGCGTTCGGTGAGGGTTTCGTCAACGGTGCCAAGCACATCGATCCTTCGATCACGGTGATCAAGACGTACCATCCGGGTGGTCTGGATGTGGCGTTCACGGATCCCGAGTGGGGGGCCACCACGGCCCGTCAGGCACTGGACCAGGGTGCCGATGTGATATTTGGTGCTGGTGGCAAGACCGGCAACGGTGCGATCATCGAGGTCGCCGGTGAGGCCGGTGCTTTCTGTATCGGTGTCGACACCGATCAGTGGAACACTGTTCCCGAGGCGCATCCGTGTCTGGTGTCTTCTTCGATGAAGATGATCACCGACGGGGTCGTGGACCTGGTCGGCCAGTCGTTTGCGGGTTCGTTGCCGTCAGGCAACTACTACGGCGGTGTGGCCCTGGCTTCGTTCCACGACCATGCCGACTCTGTGCCTGCCGACGTGCAGGACATGCTCGTGGCCCTCAAGGCAGACCTCGAGTCCTACGCAGTCCCGACGTGTGTGTGGGTCACCGACGCACCCGGATGCGAGGTTCCCCGCACCGCCTCCTGGCGCGGGATCACCGAGGACGAGATCCACATCGGGATCACGATGATCGACTTCCCGTGGCTGGTGGAGCTGAACTTCTCCGAAGAGGGCTGGGGCGACCAGCAGATGATCTGGGAGGCCCTGATCGCCGACCTGAACGCCAACGGCGGCATCAACGGCCGTCAGGTGGTCGTCGACGGCCACCGCTTCTACAGCCCGGTCCCGGGAGCCGGCATCGACGCCGACGGAGTCTGCGTCGAGCTCACCGGCGACTTCGAGACATTTGCCATCATCGGTGGCTTCCTCGGTCCGGCCGAGATCTCGAACCCCTGCATACCGGGCATCCAGAACACGGTCCTGATCGGGGGCGCCCAGACCACCGAGTTCCTCGAGGCCTCCGACGCTCCATGGCTCATCGGAAGCACGATGAAGGAGCGCCGCATGGATGTCTTCGTCTCGCTGCTTGCGCAGGAGGGATTCCTCGACGGTCGTTCCATAGCCCTCGTCGGCAGCACGGACGGGCCGTACGAGCGTGCGCAGGAGATCCTCGCCGGTCAAGGTGTCGAGCTTGTCCTGGATGCCTTCAACGACGTCACGGTAGGCGACCTCGAGGCCGAGGATGCCCGCTGGGACGTGCTGGTGGAGAACGTGCGCACCTCGGGCGCCGACACGATCTTCCTGGTCGGCGGTGAGAGGGCCGGTATCCGGAACCTCTGGCTTGCTGGAATCGACATCGACATGTTCGTGATGAACCAGGAGACGTACACCAGCCTCAGCGAGACGGCGACGCCCGAGATGGCCCACGGCGGCATCACGCTGTCGGGCCTCACCCCGGACGAGATCTGGCAGCGCGACGAGGTGCAGGCATGTGCCGACGTCGTGAAGGCCGCCTATCCCGAGGTTGAGATCGTCGGTCCCCTCGAGTGGACGGTGGGGGAGAAGTGGTACCAGGGCATCTCCAACTACTGCAACCAGCTGGCCCTGTTCGTGGCCGTCACCGGGGCCGCTGGTACCAACCCGACCCACGAGTCGTGGTTGGCCGCGGCCGAGGCCATGACCGAATTCAGCTTGCCGAGTTCACCGTTCAACTCGTTCGGTCCGGGCAAGTACGACGCCAGCGATGCGTTCCGGCTGGCATCGTTCGACTCGGCACTGGGCGAGGACGGCGAGCTGGCTCCGATGGGAGACATCCTCGACGGCACGCCGTAGGGCTGACCACAACGAACCTGAGAGGGGCCGGCCTCCCGCTGAAGAGCAGGGGGCCGGTCCTTCGGCCGTTTTGGGGTCCCTCATTCCAGGCTCGAATGGTGTCAAGATAACGTGCGTTATCAATCAACCGAAGCGGTGATCTGTGGCCCATCAGGAACTCCCCGACGAATCGACGATGTCCGCCGTCTACGGCGCGTGGCTCCTCTGGCTCCCCACGTACGAGAACAAGTCCCAGGACACCCTGCGTGCCTACGGGCAGGGCCTGCGCCGCATGCTGCTCTACGCCGAAGTTCCGCCGGCGACCTTCCGACCCGGTGACCTCGGCCAGGCCGTGCTCACGGATGCTGTTCGTCGCATGCGGGCCGCACGCCGAAGGAACCAGAACGGTGACGACGTGCCGGCGGTGTCGAAGGCGACCCTGAACCAGACTCTCGCTGCCATCAACTCGTTCTTCGACTACTGCCTGGCCGAGCACCTCGTGGCCGAGGCTCCGGACATCCGACGGATACGCAAGCTCACCAAGCTCGATGCCGATCAGGTCGATCCCGAGTACTACCGGCCCGCTGACGTCCGGGACCTGTTCAGCACCGCCCGGACTCCCGTCGACCGGGACGGGGTGCGCTGGCCGGCACGGGACCTGGCCATGTGCTCGTTTCTGGCGGTGCTCGGACTCCGCGCCTCCGAGCTGTACAACGCCAACCTCGACTGGCTGACGCAGGAGCGCCTCCTCGAGGTGGACGATGCTGCCAACTGGATGCTCCACGTACGGGGCAAGGGCCGCAAGGTCCGCAGGCTTCCACTCTCCCGAGAGCTCCTCGATGTGAACGACCGGTGGCAGTCGGTGCGCAGGGAGCGGTTCGGGCACACCGCCCCCGGCGATCCCCTCTTCGTCACGCACGAGGGAACACGCTTCAACTACCAGCGGCTTCGCTACTGGCTGCGCAAGTTGAACCGTGAGGCAGCCCTCAGGGACCGTTCGCTCCACGCATTGCGCCACACGGCCGGCGTCCAGCTTGCCGCCGACGGCGTGCCCATGAACGTCATCCAGAGCCTCCTCGGACACGCCAGCGTGGCCACGACCGGGATCTACACGGAGCTGGCCGGCGGAGAGCTTGTCGGCGTGCTCAGCCGCTCCGAGGCCAACACGCTGCTGCGCGACGCCCTCGATGGGGCCACGGCATGAACTCCCTGAGGGCGAAGCTCCTCGTGGCAACTCCCCTGTTGCCGGATCCCAACTTTCACCGGACCGTGATCCTGATCATCGAGCACAACGAGGACGGGGCGCTCGGCATCGTCCTGAATCGCCCCCGGCTGGTCGGCGGCGCCGAGGCGGTTCCACACTGGGGCGACCTGCTTCGACCGCCGGGGTTCCTCCACGAGGGAGGGCCGGTGTCGGAGGGCTCCGTGATCGGCGTCGCCCTCGGTCCCGACGGCGGGGCTGACGGCCTGGCACCGCTTTTCGGCAGGGTCGGCATCCTCGACCTCCACCGCCAACCCGACGAGGTACCCGGCGTCGAGGCCATCCGGCTGTTCGCCGGTTATGCGGGCTGGACGGGCGGGCAACTCGAGGGCGAAATGGCCTACGGGTCCTGGTTCATCCTCGAGGCCGAACCCGACGACGTCCTCACCGACGACCCCGAGGGGCTCTGGGAGCACGTCCTCGCCCGTCAGGAGGGTCTGCTGGGTCGGGTCGCCGACTACCCCGAGGACCCCTCGATGAATTGAGGAATGCCGCTCAGGCGCGGATCTCGATCGGTGTGCCCAGGGGGAGAGACAGGCGGAGCAGCAGTTCGATCACCTCGTCGGCGACGCGGACGCATCCGCGTGAGACCGCCTCTCCCAGCAACTCCGGCTGGTTCGTTCCGTGCAGCGCCACCGCCGGCTCTCCCCCGTCGATGATGTCGAGGACCTCCGAGAAGGCCGACGTGCCGAACAGGCCGGCACCCCGCTCGGTGTCCGGATCGACCTCAGTCTGGACCTGGTTCACGTAGAAGAGACCCGTCGGGGTGGGCGTCTCCGGTGCGCCGATCGCGACATCGGCGGTGACGAGGATTTCGCTGCCGTCGTAGACGGTGACACGCCGCTTCCCCAACTCCACGACGATCCTGGTCGTGACCGTCGAAAGCACCACGTCCGCACGCCGGACCCAGCCGGTCCTGCCGTTGGGACGCACCGGCAGGTGGACCTCGACCCAGTCGGGGTCGGTCGTGTCGGCTGCCAGCAGAACGCGGGGCCCGTCGAACGGACCGGGGTTCGGGAACAGCCACCACTGCTCGCCCTCGCCCGGCTCTCGGAATGCCTCGAGGAGGGCGACACCGGGAACTGCAGAGACGACCACAGCAGCCGGCGCCGACTCGATGCCGGTGGTCGTCGTGGGCGGCGTCGTGGTGGGCGGCGTCGTGGTGGTCACGGGTGCCGTGGTGCTCGTCACAGGCGGCGCCGTGGTCGTGGTATCGGGTGGCGCCGTGCTGGTCGTAGGCGGGAGCGTCCCCTGCCTGATCAGGGTCGTCGTGGTGGCCCCCAGGTGCCGCATGGACGGAAGGTCATCGCCGCCGCCACAGGAGGAGAGCATGACGCAGAGAACCAACGTGAGACAGATGGCCGCTGGGCGCATCGGTACTTTCTAGCGGTCCGGGGCCCCATCGCGCTCAGGTCGACGCTCGCTGCGGCCGGTGGGTGCAGGCAGAAGCGCCCTCGGAAACGTCGGAACCGCCGGCAGTTCGAATCCCCTGTCCAGGAAGGCCGCCATCACGCCGGCCAGTGCCATCGAGTCGTCGAGAGCCTGATGAGCGTCATCCAGGGGAACCTCGAGGGCCTCGGCCAGGAGCCCGAGGCGCCCTGGCAGCCCATGGCTGCGGGCGACATCCAACGTGTCGATCGCCGTCAGGCCCATCGGACCGATTCCCAGCCGTCCCCACTCGGACTCGAGGAAGCGGATGTCGAACGGGGCATTGTGAGCGACGGGCACGTAGTCGGACAGCTCGGCGGCCAGGTCCCCGGCGATCTCGGTGAACGCCGGCGCCGATTCGAGCCATTCGGGTTGGATCCCGTGGATGTCGACGCGCCCGAGGTCACCCGTCCCGGCATCCACGAGGGTCGTCCACTCCCCCACCACCTCCCCGGTGGACGCGATGCGAACGACGGCCACCTCTATCACCCGTGCCCGGTCTGCATCCAGGCCGGTCGTCTCGACGTCGAAGCAGGCGAAGCCGGCAGAGGTCGCCGACGGGTTCCCTATGGCGATCACGGGCGTGACCGTACCCTCCGGCCGGTCGCGCCCGTTCCCCGTGTGGCCCGTACGCTCCCCCGGTGTCCGATGTCCAACAGCCCGTCGACACCGACCGTGCCGCCGTGCAACGCCGGACCCTGATGATCCTGATGACGGCCATACTCCCGGCCGGCGCGGCGATGAGCGCCGGCTATTCCTCGGCGGCCGTACTCGGCGAGGAGATCACGGGCAGCGCCTGGCAGGGCGGTATGGCTGCTGCTGCCATGACAACGGGAGCCGCCGTGGCTGCTGTTCCCCTGGCACGCCTCATGGCCGCACGGGGTCGCCGGCCGGGCCTGACAGTCGGGTACCTGATCGCCTGTGCCGGAGCGTCCTTCGCCGCCGTGTCTGCCCTGATTGGCTGGTATCCCCTGCTGATCATCGGAATCCTCGGAATCGGATCCGGCAATGCCTCCAACCTTGCCGCCAGGTATGCCGCCGCCGACCTGGCGGGCGACGACGGGCGGGGGAAGGCGATAGGCGGGCTCGTCTGGGCGTCCACCTTCGGCACGGTGCTCGGTCCCTCCATAGGCCTCGGGCCGGCACAGCAGGCCGCCGACCTGATCGGTATCCCACCCCTGGCGGGCCCGTACCTGCTGTGCATCGTCCTGTTCGGTGGAACGGCGCTATTCATCTGGCGTCGCCTGGTGCCGGATCCCCTGGTCCTGGCCGGCGGTGTGGGGCTGCCGGCCGAGTCGCGTCTGAGCCTGCTCGCATCGGTCCGTATGCTCAGCGGCTCTCCGCCCGGGCGCCTGGCCGTCCTCGGAATGGTGGCGGGCCACGTCGTGATGGTCGGCGTCATGACCATGACCCCGCTGCACATGCGGGACGGCGATCACGAACTGCAGATCATCGGGTTCGTCATCTCGCTCCACATCATCGGCATGTACGCCTTCTCGCCGGTGGTCGGCTGGCTGGCCGACCGTCTCGGTTCCCATACGGTCCTCGCCACGGGCGGACTCCTCCTGTTCGCCGGTGCCGAACTCTCCTCCCACACACAACCAGAGCATTCCACCGGCATCTATGTCGGCCTCTTCCTGATCGGCCTGGGGTGGAGTTGCGGCATGATCGCCGGATCGGCCCTGCTCACCGGAAGCTTCCCTCCGGAGTCCCGGGTCCAGATCCAGGGCCTTGCCGACCTGGCGATGGCGGCATCGGGTGCACTCGCCGGCCTCACCTCGGGGGTCATCGTGGCCTGGGAGGACTTCCGCTTCCTCGGGCACTGGAGCGGGGTACTGGGGCTCGCCCCGACCGTCGTCGTCCTGCTCCTCGGCCTGGGCCGGGCACGCGGGAGGCTGGCCAGCAGGGACGCCAGTCGGGACGCCAGCAGGGATACCAGTCGGTCGTAGCGGCCTGTCCCCCCCCAAGCCGGCTAGAAGGCGAAGTAGATGAAAGGTGCCACCCCGTCCGGGCCCAACAGGTCGATCCCGAGTATCGCCACCAGAACCGCTGCCGCCTGGATGAGTACCGGTGCCCGGCCCAATGCCCTCCAGGCACCGTCAGCCCGACCCCGGGGGACGAACTGCAAGGCCATCCCGAGCAGCAGCAGGGCGACCACGCCACCGTCGACTGACGGCGCAGAAGTCCACGAGCCGCCGAGTGCTCCGAACACCTCCAGCGCCCGGTCCAGGTCCACCGCCCGGAAGAACACCCAGCCGACGCAGACCAGGTGGAAGGTGATGACGACACGCACGCATCTGGCCAGGCTCCCCGCCGGCACCACCCCCCACCTGCGTTCCCTGATGATGCGACCGACCACCAGGCCCACACCGTGCAGCAGGCCCCAGATCAGAAACGTCCACCCGGCGCCGTGCCACAGGCCGCCCAGCACCATGGTGACGAGGAGGTTCCTGTATGTCCTGGACCTGCCCCTGCGGCTGCCGCCCATTCCGATGTACAGGTAGTCCCGCAGCCATGTCGACAGGCTGATGTGCCAGCGTCGCCAGAAGTCCTGAAGCGATGCAGCACGGTAGGGCTGGTCGAAGTTGTCGGGGAACCGGAAACCCAGGAGCAGTGCTATGCCGATGGCGATGTCGCTGTAGCCGCTGAAGTCACCGTAGATCTGGAGCGCATAGCCGTAGACGGCCATGAGCGTCTCGAGGCCGGTGGCCCCGCCGGGATCTGCGAAGACGCCATCGACGAGCCGCGTCGCAAGGACGTCGGCGAGCACTACCTTTTTGAACAGGCCTCCCAGGATCAACTGGATCGAACGGCCCGTGTCCAACGGAGCACGGTCGTCGGTCGCCAACTGTCCGAGGAAGTCGCGGGCCCGCACGATCGGCCCTGCAACGAGCTGCGGGAAGAAGGCCACGAAGAGTGCGAAATCGCCGAGGTCACGCGTCGGGCGCAGCGTGCCCCGGTAGATGTCCAGCGAATACGACATCGTCTGGAACGTGTAGAAGCTGATGCCGACCGGGAGGATGATCCCGAGTGGGCGTGCCGAGACCGTCATCCCCATGTCCGCCATCAGGTTCACGAACTCCGTGACGAAGAAGTCCGCGTACTTGAAGACACCCAGCATGCCGAGGTTCGTGGCGAGGCTGACGACGAGGTAGGCCCTCCGGCGTCGCTGGTCCGACGACCCGTCGATCGCCAGTCCTGTCCCATAGTCGACGAGTGTCGAGATCCAGATGAGCGTGAGGAAGCGCCAGTCCCACCAGGCGTAGAACACGTAGCTGGCGACGAGCATGGTCGTCTTCCAGGCCCTGGGCCGCCGCAACAGCACCGTGTGGGCGGCCAGGACCAGCGTCAGGAAGACGGCGAATGTGATCGTCGGAAACAGCATGGACGGCCCGAGTCTGCCACCCGGCGGTGTCAATCGCCGCTGTCCCGGACTGGACCGGTGGTGCCGGTACGCTCCGCCGACGATGGCGGCTCAAAAACGACCCCCCGATGAACCGACCGATGACCTGCCTGGTGGCTCTCTCGACGCGCTGATCGGAGCGTCGGGAATCCGTCGGATACATGTTCTAGCCTGGCGCGACCTGGACGACCCGGAGGCCGGTGGATCCGAGATCCATGCCCACGAGGTCGCCCGGCGCTGGTCTGATGCCGGCCTCGAGGTGACCGTTCGCACCTCCCATGCGGCCGGCCACCGGTCGTCGATCCGACGTGACGGCTACCGGGTGGTGCGTAGGGCAGGCCGTTACATGGTTTTCCCGCGGGCAGTTGCCGCCGAGATCCTCAGAGCCCACGGGCGACGCGACGCCCTTGTCGAGATCTGGAACGGCGTTCCCTTCTTCTCGCCCCTCTGGGCCGCAAACCCCCGGATGACCATCCTCCACCATCACCACGAGTTGCTGTGGCCCATGGCCCTCTCCCCCGGCCTGGCCCGCCTCGGATCGTTCCTCGAACGCCGGATCGCACCTCCGTGCTACCGAAACACCCCGGTCGTCACCCTCTCCCGGTCCTCACGGGCCTCGCTCGTAACCGACCTTCGCCTGCCGGGCCATGGAGTCCACGTAGTCGAGCCGGGCATTGATGGGCGCTTCACCCCCGGCGGCGATCGCAGCACAGCCCCGTTGGTGGTCGCTGCCGGCCGACTGATGCCGTCGAAGCGCTTCGACGCCCTCATCCGGACCATCGCCGAGGTCCGCCGTACCGTTCCCGCTACCAGCCTCGAGATCATCGGGCAGGGCTACGCCAAAGAGGACCTGTCGGCAGTCGTCGCCGAACTGGGCGCCGAATCCTGGGTCGACCTGCGGGGCCAGGTCGACGACGACGACCTCGTGTCCGCCTACCGTCGGGCCTGGGTGGTGGCCAGCGCCTCCGCCAGCGAAGGCTGGGGCATGACCCTCACCGAAGCAGCGGCCTGCGGAACCCCGGCCGTGGCGACACGGATCCCCGGCCATGAGGACGCCGTCGAGCACGACGTGTCCGGCCTTCTGGCCGACGACGATCCGCAGCTGGCGGGGCACCTCGCGGCGCTGCTGGCCGACGGCGATCGGCGCACGACGTTCGGCGCGGCGGCGCTCGCACGCTCTGCCCGCTACAACTGGGACCGGACAGCCACCGAGGCCTTCAGGGTCCTCGCCTCGACGGTGCCACCGGGCCGGTGAGTTCACTTTCGCGTCTGTCCGGCGCACGCCTGCTGCGGCCGCTGGGTGCCGACCGGGGACAGGTGGGCCTGCTGGCCATGCTGGCCTACCTGCCGCTCCTTTTCACCCACCGGGGAATGGTGGCGGCCGACACGAAGCCCTACCTGACGCTGGATCCCGGCGGACTGCTCGCAGGCGCCTCCTCGATGTGGCAGCCCGACTTCGCCATGGGAACCGTCACCCATCAGAACCTCGGGTTCCTCTGGCCCGTCGGCCCGTTCTTCGCAGTTGGCGACCTGCTGGGCCTCTCCGGTTGGGTCGTCCAACGCCTCTGGCTGGGCTCGATCCTGCTGGCCGCCGGCCTCGGACTGCGCTGGTTCCTCCGCACCATCGGCTGGCGGGGCGCTCCTGTGCTCGTGGCCTCGCTCGCCTACATGCTCAGCCCTTATGTCCTCGACTACATCGCACGCATCTCGGTCATCCTGCTGCCGTGGGCGGGCCTCCCCTGGATGCTGGCGCTGACGGTCCGGGCGCTGCGAACGCCCGGCTGGCGCCATCCGGCGAGTTTCGCCCTCGTCACGCTCACCATCGGTGGTGTCAACGCCACCTCCCTGCTGCTGGTGGGCATCGGACCGGTGCTCTGGATCGCCTGGAGCGTCGCCGAGGGCACGGTTGGCCGGCGCCAGGCCGTCGGCGTCCTCGGCCGAATCGGCCTCCTCCTGGTCGGGACCTCCGCCTGGTGGATCATCGGGCTCCGAACCCAGGCCTCCTACGGCCTTCCCACCCTGCGGCTGACGGAGACCTACGAGGTGATCGCCGACGCCGCTACCGCCCCAGAGCTGTTCCGCGGACTCGGCTACTGGTTCTTCTACGGCCAGGACAAGCTCGGCGCCTGGATCGAGCCGGCGTACGCATACACCCGGTGGGCGCTGCCGCTCTCATTCGCACTCCCGCTGTGCGGCCTGCTCGCAGCATCGGTGACACGCTTCCGCTACCGGAGCCACCTGCTGCTGCTGTTCGGCGTCGGAATGCTCACCGCCATTGCCGCCCACCCGTTCGATTCGCCCTCGCCCCTCGGACAGGTGTTCCGTGGGTGGACGACCACCGATGCCGGCCTGGCGATGCGCAGCACACCCCGTGCGCTCCCACTCGTGGTGCTGGCCACAGCCGTGTTCCTGGGTGCCGGGGTGGCAGCCATGGGGCGGCGCCTTCCCCGGTTCCGCCAGCCGATTGCGGCCATCCTGTGCCTGGCCATCCTGGCCAACCTGGCGCCGTTGTGGCGTGGCCAACTGCTCGGCGACAACCTCGAGCGGCCTGAGGAGGTTCCCGCATACTGGACGTCGCTGGCTGCGTCCCTCGACGATGTCCCGGATCCGCATGACATGCGGGTCCTCGAGCTGCCGGGGAGCGACTTCGCCGCACACCGCTGGGGAAACACCGTCGACCCGATCCTGCCGGGCCTCATGGAACGCGGACATGTTGCACGTGAGCTGGTCCCGCTCGGGACGCCCGCATCCGCGTCCCTCATCGTCGCCCTGGACACAGAGATCCAGGAGGGGCGCCTCGATCCCGATTCGCTGGCTCCGCTCGCCCGGTTGATGGGGGTCGGCGACATCGTCTTCCGCGGCGACCTGCAGTACGAGCGCTACCGAACCCCCCGGCCGACCGACCTGTGGGCAGACCTCCTCATGGCCCCCGGGCTCGGAACTCCGGAGCCCTTCGACTCCGGGACACCGAATGTTCCATTCAGCCAGCGCCCCCTCGTGGACGAGCACACCCTCGACCTGTCTCCCGGTGCGGCAGATCCACCGGCAGCCGCCGTCTTCGGGGTCGATGAGCCCTTCCTGATCCTGCGCAGCGCCGACCCGACACGTCCGATCATCGTCGCCGGCGACGCAGAGGGCCTGGTGGCCGCCGCCGGCGAGGGCTTCCTCGAGGCGGGCCGCCCCGTGTTCTTCAGCGCCACCCTCGCCGACTCGCCGGAGATCGCCAACCAGGCGGGTGCGCTGCTGCTGTTGACGGACAGCAACCGCAAGCGGGGGCAGCGTTGGGGCACGATCCGTGAGACTCAGGGCTACACGGAGCGGGCCGACCAGGTACCCCTTGCAGACGACCCCACCGATCAGCGCCTACAGGCGTTCCCCGACCTTCCGGGAAGTCGGACCGTCGCCTTCCAGGAGGGCATCCGGGCTTCGGCCACCGCATACGGGAATCCCGTCACGTTGATCCCCTCGGCGCGGCCGTTTCACGCCGTCGACGGCGATCCACAGACCGCATGGTCCGTGTCGGCATTCGCCGACGCCCGGGGCGAGCAACTTCTCCTCGAGTTCGACGAACCGGTGCCCGTTCCGAACGTGACGTTCGTGCAGGCGGTCACCTTCGGGCAGAACCGGGTCATCACCGACGTACGCATACATCATGGCGGCGGCAGCGTCGACGTCGCCCTCGGTGAACAGTCGCTCACGTCGGGACAGGTGGTGCCGCTCGACATCGACCCGACCTCCTTCCTCGGCCTCGAGATCCTGGCCACCAGCGAAGGCGACCCGAAGTGGTACTTCGGGTTCAGCGGCGTCGGGTTCTCCGAGGTCAGGATCCCCGGCGTGTCCGCCGATGAGACGGTGGCGCTCCCGACCGACCTGACGGACCTGCTCGATGCCGACCTCGGACAGGAGGTGGCGGTGCTCCTCACCCGGCTCCGGTCAGATCCCCTCGATCCGGTCCGGTCGGATGGCGAGGAGCATCTGGACCGCACATTCGTCCTGCCGTGGGACCGGACGTTCGAGCTGACCGGTGAGTCCAGGCTTTCGGCCGCTGCATCTCCGGAGACACTCGCAGCGCTGCTCGGCGCAGACGACTGGTCGACCACTGCTTCGGCCACATCGTCTCTGGCAGGATCCGTTCGCTCGAGTGCCTTCGCCGCAATTGACGGAGACGACGGATCGGCGTGGCAGGCCGCCCTCGGCAGACAGGGCGGTCAGGAGCTCACGGTTTCGTTCCGGGAGCCCCGCCGTGTGGAGTCGTTCACCCTTAGGTTCACAGATGACGGCAACCATTCGATTCCGACTGTGGTCTCGGTCAGCGGAGACCAGGCACCACTCGGCACCTACAGGTTCGAGCCACTGCCTCCAGCGGTCGGGGGAGAACGGCGACTGGACATCGACGTTCCCGATACCGATGTCTCGGAACTCACGATTCGCATCGAGTCCGTCCGGCCGAATGTGACGATGGACTGGTATTCGGGTCTTCCCGTCGAGTTGCCGGTGGGCCTCTTGGAGATCGACGGCCTTCCGGTGCCGCCGATCGACCTGCTCCTCCGGGATTCGTGCCGCGACGACCTGCTCCTGCTGGACGGTGAAGCGGTGGCGGTCCGGATCATCGGCCCTGTCGATGACGCTGTCGCACGCAGGCCGCTGGCCGTCGAGTCATGCGGCCCGCTGCTCCGCCTGGGGGCCGGCGAGCACCACCTCGAGGCGGCCCCGGGCCGGCTCACCGGTTTCGACATCGACCGCCTGGTCCTGCAGTCGGCGACGGCCCAGTCGGCGACAGCCCTTTCGTCAACGGCCCTTTCGTCATCGGCAGTGGGGCTCCTCCCGAACGTTTCGGTGCTCGCCTGGAGTCGGACCAGCCGCGACCTCTCGGCATCGGCATCGGACACCCCCTACTGGCTCGTGCTCGGGGAGAGCTTCTCCGACGGCTGGCGGCTGTCTTCCGACGATGTCGAGGTAGACCCGGCACCGGTGCTGATCGACGGCTACGCCAACGGGTGGTTCATAGACCCTGCCGGACACGGTGGGGAGTTGGCTCTCCACCTCGAATGGACCCCCCAGCGCCTCGTGCGCATCGGGCTCCTCATCTCGCTGCTCGCCGCACTCGCCTGCCTGTTCCTGGTGCGCCTGGGCCGCAGGGGCGACGAACAGGACGCGGCACACATTCTCCTCGTCGATCCACGTGGGGGAATGGCGGTGATGGGCATTCGGGCGGCGGCCGCCATCGGAGTGGCCGTGGCCGTTGGAGCCTGGTTGAACCTGCCCGCCTGGCCGCTGGCCGCTCCCCTGTTGGGCGTGGTGACCAGCCTCGTGCTCGCCGGACGATGCTGGCGTCGCATCCTTCCGCTGTTGGCCACGGGGCTCATGGGTGCTGCTGCGCTGATGATCGTGATCGACCAGGTTCGCTACCGGTACCCGCGCGACTTCATCTGGCCCACCTTCTTCGACCGCTACCACGTCCTGGGCGTGCTGGCGGTCCTGTGCCTACTGGCCGAGGCGCTGCGGTCCCTGCTGGCGCGGCGGGCGCTTCGTCCTGCCGGACCTCCCGCCGCGCCTCAGTAGCGGTCGATGGTGCCGGTCACCATCCACGTCAGCAGGATCCATGTGGTGGCCAGGACCGGTACCGCCAGAATGGTGGCCCGGGCAGCCACCTCGGCGTAACCCTTCTCGAGCGCAGGAAGTCGCGGCAGGCGACGTGGCGTCCAGGCAATGAACATCAGGACCAGGAGTGGTGCCGAATAACGGGCCATCTGCTGGCCGATGGTGTCGAAGTCGATGTGGTCCGTGAAGTACACGTAGCTCGATCCGAAAAGAACGAGCAGCATTCCGGGCACGCCGAATGCCATCGCCCCACGTTCACCTCCGCAGAGGCGCTCGTGGTCGCCTGCATCCAGCCGGCGGGCGGCCAGCACGAGGAACACGAGCAGCGCCCAGGGGAACACGGCCGGCAGGTCCGAGGTGAAGAACCCGTAGTTCCGGAACCATCCCTGGACGTAGTGGTGGATCTCCGTGAACCAGGTCTCCACCGAGGCCCACAGGAACCCAGGGACGTCGCCCAGGAGACGGTCACGCTGAACCTCGGGCTGGAAGGTCAGTTGGTCGTCGATCATGGTCGAGGTCACGGCCTGGTACTTCGTGGAGGAGTTCACGAGCGTGAGCAGCAGGCCGACTCCGAGCGCTCCCCCGGCGACACGCGCTGCGAAGAGGCTCTGCGCCGACCGCCGCACGATCGCAGCCACCGGGAAGAGTGCCAGGAGTAGGAAGTAGGGCGGCTTGGCCAGGGCCAGCAGGAGAGAGACCCCGACGAGTGCCCGGGCCGAGATTGGAGCGTCGTCGTCGATTCGGGTCCAGAGGGCGACCAGGAGGAGGACGGCGGCGACCGTCACGGCATCTGGGGAGATGGTGGCGGCCAGCGCCAGGTGCATCGGTAGCAGGGCGACGGCGGTCATCGTCCAACGGAAGCGCCGGGCCCAGCAGACAGCGAGTGCGGCCAGGCCCAGGTAGGCAGTCAGGTTGGCAAGCCGCCCGGACCACAGGGCCACGATTCCCGGGGCATCCACAGCCACGGGCACCAGCATTCCCACGGCTGCGGGCAGGTACGCCACCGGCGGCGAGGCGTTGGTCGGCCGCAGGTCGACGTGGACCATCCGGCCGTCCGGTCCGCTCCCCAGAAGGTCACCGGTCAGTGCGGCGGTCCAGGCCGGATTGCCGTCCAGCCAGTTCTGCTGCACCAGCAGCGTGTCCTCGCTGTAGCTGGCGGGAATCGGCGTGCCCGACCCCTCTTCGTGCGTCGGGAACAACGAGCCGGTGGCCATGTCGGCGGCCCGGGCGAAGTGTGTGTGCTCGTCGTAGCCGGTCCAGGCCGGGGCGAACAGCACGATCAGGAGCCCGAGGGGCACGCCGATGAGGAGGAGCAGGCGCTGGGGGCTCACCAGGCCAGCGTACTGACGCTGCTCCCGGCAGCCCGGACAGGATCCCCGCCCAACTACAGTCGCCTTCTGTGAGCAAGCCGCCCGTCCTCCTCCTGCACGGCTTCGGCACCTCGTTCACCGAAACCTGGGTGGGCAACGGCTGGACTGCCCTGCTCGAGGATGCCGGCCGGGAAGTGGTCGGCGTCGACCTCCTGGGCCACGGCACGGCACCCAGACCGCACGACCCCGAGTCCTACAGGAACCTCGAGGAGCACGTTCTGGCGGCCATGCCCGAAGAACCGGTCGACGCCATCGGCTTCTCGTACGGAGCACGCACGCTCCTCGTCCTGGCTGCCCGGCACCCGGGGCGCTTCAACCGCCTGGTGGCGGCAGGGGTCGGTGCACGGCTCATGGAGCCCGACGACTGGAGGACCGACGCTGTCCTCGAGGCTGTGCGCACCGGTGAGGCGCCCCACCCGCAACTCGCCTACTTCGCACGCCTACCCGACGCGGCAGATGCCGACCGGGAGGCGCTGGTGGCATTCCTCGGGCGCCCGGACCGGGGTCCGCTCGCCCCCGACCTGCTGGCTGCGGTCGATGTACCGGTCCTGGTCGTGCTCGGCGGCCGGGACGAGGCCGGACCGGCGGATCCTCTGGTCGATGCGCTGCCCGACGCCGAACTCGTCGTGCTTCCCGGCGTGGACCATTTCGCGACGCCAAAGGACTTCGGCTTCATCGACGCCGCACTCGGCTTCATCGACGCTCAGGCCTGGTAGGCGCCTGCAGCGCCCGTTCGGGACTCAGCGCAGTGGCGCAGCAGTCGGGGCAATCGGCGAAGGCAGGTGGGTGGTGCCCATGAGGTGGCGGTCGACCTCGGCAGCGCACGAGCGGCCCTCGGCGATGGCCCACACGACCAGAGACTGCCCCCGACCCATGTCACCGCAGACGAACACCCCGTCCACGTTCGTGGCAAAGACGGCATCCCGCGCCACGTTCCCACGGGCGTCGAGGTCGACGCCCAGAATCTCCGTCAGGGGCCCCTGCTCGGGACCCGTGAAGCCCATGGCGAGGAACGCCAGGTCTGCAGGGAACACCTCGTCGCTGCCATCGACGGGCTCGAAGGACATCCGGCCGTCGGTCAACACCTGCTCGACCCGATGCGTCAGGAGCCCGGTAAGGCGGCCGTCCTCCCCGAGGAACTCGGCCGTGTTGATGGCGAAGACGCGTTCCCCACCCTCTTCGTGGGCGGACGAGACCCGGTAGAGCATCGGCCAGGTGGGCCACGGGTTGGCGTCGGGACGGTCGTCCGTCGGACGGGGCATGATCTCGAACTGGTGGACCGATGCCGCCCCCTGCCGGTGGGCGGTGCCAAGGCAGTCGGCGCCGGTGTCGCCACCGCCGATGATCACGACGTGCCTGTCTGCTGCGTCGATCGGGGAACGGTCGATGTCTCCCTCCTGGAGGCGGTTGCCCCACGGGAGGTACTCCATCGCCTGATGGACACCTTCGAGTTGACGGCCGGGGATCGGAAGGTCGCGCCATTGCGTTGACCCGCAGGCGAGGACGACGGCGTCGTAGTCGGAGCGCATGTCCTCGACCGGCAGGTCGGTGCCGACATCGACGTTGGTGCGGAACTCGGTTCCCTCGGCCTCCATCTGAGCGAGCCGGCGATCCAGGTGACGCTTCTCCATCTTGAACTCGGGGATCCCGTAGCGCAGTAGTCCCCCGATCCGGTCGGCCCGCTCGAACACGACGACATCATGGCCGGCACGCGTCAACTGTTGGGCGGCAGCAAGGCCCGCAGGACCCGATCCGACCACGGAGACCCGGCGGCCCGTGCGCTCCTGGGGAGGTTGCGGCGAGATCCAACCCTCCTCCCAGGCACGGTCCACGATGCTGACCTCGACCTGCTTGATGGCGACCGCCGGCTCGTTGATACCCAGCACACATGCGGCCTCGCAGGGGGCCGGGCAGAGGCGGCCGGTGAATTCCGGGAAGTTGTTGGTGGCGTGCAGGCGCTCGGAGCCCTGGCGCCACTGTTCCCGGTACACGAGGTCGTTCCAGTCGGGAATGAGGTTGCCGAGCGGGCACCCGTCGTTGCAGAACGGGACACCGCAGTCCATGCAGCGGCTGGCCTGCTTCTGGAGTTCATCGTCCGGAAAGGGTTCGTAGACCTCCTTCCAGTCCCGGAGTCGCACGGGTACCGGTCGGCGCTCCGGCAGGAGGCGGTCGTGCTTGAGGAAGCCACGTGGATCACCCATGCCCGGCTCCTCAGGCCCGCGTGGAGGCCATGATCGCCTCCACCTCGTCGCGGCCTCCCGCTCGGGCGGCGGCGGCCGCCTCGAGCACACGCCGGTAGTCGATCGGCATGACCTTCCGGAATGCACCGGCTGCCTCCGACCATCCCTCCAGCAGTCGCCCGGCCACCTCTGATTCCGTCTCCTCCCGATGCCGGACCAGCACCTCCTGCAACCAGTCGGCGTCATCCTGGTCCAGGTCCTCGAGCAGGACCATTTCCGGATTGACCCTTCGGGGAAACGAGCGGTCCTCGTCGAGGACGAATGCGACGCCCCCTGACATTCCGGCGGCGAAGTTGCGTCCCGTCGGACCCAGCACGATGGCCCGACCACCGGTCATGTACTCGCAGCCATGGTCGCCTATTCCCTCGACCACCGCAAGGGCGCCGGAATTGCGCACGCAGAAGCGCTCCCCCACCACGCCCCGGATGAAGACTTCGCCGCCCGTGGCCCCGTAGAGGATCACGTTGCCGGCGATGACCTGCTCCTCGGCACGGAACGGCGAGTCCGCGGGTGGCCGAACGGTGAGGCGTCCGCCCGAGAGTCCCTTGCCCAGGTAGTCGTTGGCGTCGCCGACCAACCGCAACGTGATGCCACGGGGCACGAACGCCCCGAAGCTGTTGCCGGCCGATCCGTCGAGGTCGATCGTGATGGTGTCGTCCGGAAGCCCGTCCCCACCGAAGCGCCGGGTCAACTCGTAGCCGAGCATCGTCCCGGTCGAGCGGTCGACGTTGCCGATCTTCGTCAGGATGGCGACAGGTGATCCGTCGTCCAGGGCCGGGGCCGCCTCGGCGATCAGGGTCCGGTCCAGGATCTGATCGAGGCCGTGGTCCTGTCCGGTGGCCTGATGCCGAACGGCCCCCTCCGGAAGGTCGGGTACGTGCAGTATCGGCGTGAGGTCGAGGCCGTCGGCCTTCCAGTGGGAGACCGCCTCGGTGACGTCGAGGCACTCGACCTGGCCGATGGCCTCCCCGAGCGACCGGAAGCCGAGTTGGGCGAGCAGCTCGCGCACCTCCTCGGCGATGTATTCGAAGAAGTTGACGACGAACTCGGGCCTTCCGCTGAACTTCTTGCGCAACTCGGGGTTCTGGGTGGCGACGCCGACCGGGCACGTGTCGAGGTGGCAGACCCGCATCATGACGCAACCCGAAACCACCAACGGAGCGGTGGCGAAGCCGAACTCGTCTCCGCCCAGAAGCGCTGCGATCATTACGTCGCGTCCGGTCTTGAGCTGGCCGTCGACCTGGACCACGATCCGGTCGCGCAGGCCGTTGAGGAGCAGGGTCTGCTGGGTCTCGGCGAGCCCCAGTTCCCAGGGAGCGCCGGCGTGCTTGATCGACGACAGCGGGGAGGCACCGGTGCCACCGTCGTGCCCGGAGATGAGGACAACGTCGGCGTGGCCCTTGGCGACGCCCGCAGCTACCGTGCCGACCCCGACCTCGGCGACCAGCTTCACATGAACCCGGGAAACGGGGTTGGCGTTCTTGAGGTCGAAGATGAGCTGCGCCAGGTCCTCGATCGAATAGATGTCGTGGTGGGGCGGCGGCGAGATCAGGCCGACACCGGGTGTGGAGTGGCGGGTTCTGGCGATCCAGGGGTACACCTTGTGGCCCGGCAGTTGACCGCCCTCGCCGGGCTTGGCGCCCTGGGCCATCTTGATCTGGATGTCGTCGCTGTTGACCAGGTATTCGCTCGTGACCCCGAAGCGGCCCGATGCAACCTGTTTGACGGCAGAGCGCCGCAGGTCACCGTTTTCGTCCGGTTCGAACCGGTCGGGGTCCTCGCCGCCCTCACCGGTGTTGGACTTTCCGCCTATGCGGTTCATGGCGATGGCGAGCGTCTCATGGGCCTCGGCCGAGATCGACCCATAGGACATGGCACCCGTGGCGAAGCGCCGGACGATCTCCGAAACAGGCTCGACCTCGTCGATCGGAACGGGGGGACGCCGGCCCGTGCGGAACCGGAAGAGGCCGCGCAGGGTCGCCAGGTTCCCGGCCTGTTCGTCGACGAGGGCCGTGTACTGCTTGAAGACGTCGTAGCGCCCCTCTCGGGTGGCGTGCTGCAGGCGGAACACGGTTTCCGGGTTGAAGAGGTGGTATTCGCCCTCCCGGCGCCACTGGTACTCACCGCCCACCTCGAGGGTGCGGTGGGCTCGCTCCTCGGGGTTGTCGGGGAAGGCCAGTGCGTGGCGGACGGCGACCTCGGTGGCCAGGACCTCGAGTCCGACGCCCCCCAGGCGGCTCACCGTTCCGGTGAAGCAGGCGTCCACCACCTCGGCACCCAGCCCGATGGCCTCGAAGATCTGTGCACCCGTGTAGGAGGCAACCGTGGAGATCCCCATCTTGGACATCACCTTGAGGATTCCCTTGTCGCAGGCATCCACGTAGTTCCGTCGAGCCTTCGCCGGATCGAGGTCGCGGGACAGCCCGTTGAGCCCCTCGGCGATCATCCCGTCGATGGCCTCGAATGCGACGTACGGACACACGGCGGAAGCGCCGAAGCCGAGGAGGAGAGCCACGTGGTGAACCTCGCGGGCATCGCCACTCTCGACGAGCAGGCCGACCCGTGAACGGGACTTCTCCCGGATCAGGTGCTGGTGGACCGCCCCGACGGCAAGCAGGGAGGGAATGGGTGCGTTGGTGGAATCAATGCCCCGGTCGCTCACCACGAGAAGGCCTGCTCCATCAGCGATCGCCGCCGAGGCCTCCAGGCGCAGCCGGTCGAGGGCGGTTGCCAACCCGGCTCCCCCCTCGGCGACGGGGTACCTGGCATCGAGGACCACCGTCCGAAAGTGGCCGGGACCGCCGTCGTCGTCTATGTGGACGATGCGGGCCAACTCCACCTCTGTCAGGACAGGGTGCGGAATCTGGACCTGGCGGCACGAATCGGGCGTGGGGTCGAGCAGGTTGCCCTCCGGGCCGATGGTCCCGCAGACAGCGGTGATCAGCTCTTCGCGCATGGCGTCCAGCGGCGGGTTCGTGACCTGGGCGAACAGCTGTGAGAAGTAGTCGTAGAGCTGTCGGGAACGGTTGGAGAGGGCGGCGACGGGCGTGTCGGTTCCCATCGAACCGATTGCCTCCTTGGAGTCCCGGACCATCGGTGCCATCAGCAGCTTCATGTCCTCGTGGGTGAACCCGAATGCCTGCTGGCGCTGGAGGGCGGTTCCCTCTGAGCGGAGTTGCCGTTCGCGATCCGGAAGATCCTCGAGCCGGACAAGGTTGCGGTCCAGCCAGGCGCCGTACGGACGGGCGGCAGCCAGCCCCGCCTTGATCTCGTGGTCGCGGACGATGCGCCCCTCGGCGGTGTCGATGAGGAACATGCGTCCCGGCTGGAGTCGGCCCTTCTCGATGATGCTCGAGGTCGCAACGTCTATGACCCCGACCTCACTTGCCATCACGACCAGGTCGTCGTCGGTCACCCAGTAGCGGCTGGGGCGCAGGCCGTTGCGGTCGAGGACCGCTCCGATCATCGTGCCGTCGGTGAAGGCGATCGATGCCGGGCCGTCCCATGGTTCCATGAGGGATGCGTGGTACCGGTAGAAGGCACGCCGTTCCTCGTCCATGGAATCGTGGTTCTCCCAGGGCTCCGGGATCATCATCATGACGGCCTCTGGCAGCGAATAGCCGCCGAGGGTGAGGAGTTCGAGCGCCTCGTCGAATGTCGCTGTGTCGCTTCCTCCCGGGGTACAGATGGGGAACAGGCGCTCGAGGTCGCCGGGCAGGAGGTCGGTCGCCAGGAGGGCCTCACGGGACCGCATCTTGTTGCGGTTGCCCTGCACCGTGTTGATCTCACCGTTGTGGGCGATCATCCGGTAGGGATGGGCAAGCGGCCATGCGGGGAAGGTGTTGGTCGAGAATCGGGAGTGGACCAGGGCGAGAGCGCTCTCGACCCGGTCGTCGGTCAGGTCCGGATAGAACTCCGCCAACTGCGGCGTTGTGAGCATCCCCTTGTAGACGATGGTCCGGGAGGAAAGCGACGGGAAGTAGACACCGGCATGGGCCTCGCTGGCTGCGCCCATCCCCCCTCCCCCGGAGCGACTCGCCGGGCCGCTTCCGGACGGCACGTGGATCTCGTGCTCGGTGCGCTTGCGCAGGACATAGGCGAGACGGTCGAGCGCTATACCACCGGGCCGTCCGGCCGGACCCTCAGGCCCCGCGATGAACACCTGTCGGAAGATCGGCTCGGTGCGCTTCGCCGCCGAACCGATCTTCGAGTCGTCGACCGGCACCTCACGCCATCCCAGAACCTCTATGCCCTCCTCGGCGGCCAGCTGTCCGATCCGGTCGACGACCAGTTCGGCCTGTTCGGGATCCCCCGGCAGGAACGCAATTCCGGTGGCGTAGTGGCCCTCCGATGGGAGTTCGAAGTCGATGACCTGTCGGTAGAAGCCGTCGGGTACCTGGAGGAGGATGCCGGCACCGTCACCCGTGTTCTTCTCCGCACCGAGGGCCCCGCGGTGCTGGAGCTTGCAGAGGGCTCCAATTCCCAACGCCACGATGTCATGGCTGCGAATACCCCGCAGGTGGCAGACGAAGTTGACCCCACAGGCGTCGTGTTCGAACCGGGGGTCGTAGAGGCCCTGAGCGGCGGGAATGCCGGTGTTGAGACCGGTGGGCGTTGGCTTCGTCATCGGCCTGGGAAGTGTCCTCCGGACCATCGGTGGCTGTTCGGATTCGCCCGGAGCACCATCGGTCAGAGCGGTCCCTCGTCGAGGGCTGCCGGGTCGCTGCCCGGCGGAGGCGACGCTGTCTCGGAACCTGGACGGCGGACATCGGCGGCCTGGACGGCCCTGTCGGTCGTTTCGGAGGCCGCCTCGTCGCGGCATGGGTTCCCACCTGCGCGTCCCAGCGGCCAATATACGACCATGGACACCGACGCAACCCACCAGGCAGCGGACCTCTGCACCTTCATCGACGCATCCCCCTCCCCGTTCCATGCAGTGGCCACGGCAGCCGCCCGCCTCGAGGCCGCCGGTTTCATCGAGGGATCACCCGGCGACGGAGCGGGAGCCCGATACCTGCGGTCCTCCGGCAGCCTGGTCGCCTGGATAGCCGGACATGGACGGACAACCGGATTCCGGGTGCTCATGGCCCACACCGACAGCCCAAACCTGCGCATCACGCCCAACCCGGACCGTTCTGCTCACGGGGTTCAGCAGCTCGGCATAGAGGTCTACGGCGGGGCACTGCTCAACTCCTGGCTGGACCGGGACCTCGGGTGTTCCGGCCGGCTGGCAGTCCGGGACGGCGACGGGCACCGTGAGTTGCTGGTCCGACTCGATCGCCCGATCGCCCGGGTGCCCCAACTGGCGATCCACCTCGACCGTGGGGTCAACACCAAGGGCCTGGTCCTCGATCCACACACCAACCTCTCCCCGGTAACCGGGCTGGGCGACCTGGAACACGGCGCCTTCCTCGCCACAATCGCCGCCACGGCCGGGGTGGATGCCGCCGATGTCCTCGGGTTCGACCTCATGCTCCATGACCTCGCACCGTCGACGCTGGCGGGCACGGGCGACGAGTTCGTGAGTGCCTCCCGGATCGACAACCTGCTCTCCTGCCATGCCGCAGTCGGAGCGATCTGCGGGATCGTCGACGAGGCCGGCGGCCCGACGCCTGTAATCGTCCTCTACGACCACGAGGAGGTCGGCAGCACCTCGGCCACCGGGGCCGGCTCACCCGTGTTGAGCTCGTTGCTGGAACAACTCCTCGGCGACGCGTCGCTGAAGCCCGCTGACTCCCTCGCCTGTTCGGTCGACGGTGCCCATGCTGTCCACCCGAACTATCCCGACCGTCACGACGCCGAACACCTTGTCCACCTCGGCGGCGGCCCGGTCCTGAAGTTCAATGCCTCACAGCGCTATGCGACGGACGCACCGGGTGCCGCAAGGGTCCGCCTGGCAGCCGAGCGGTGCGAGGTGCCGCTGCAGTCGTACAGCCACCGGGCCGACCTTCCCTGCGGCTCGACCGTCGGTCCGATCACCGCAGCCGCCACCGGGCTCCCGACAGTCGACCTGGGTGCCCCGCAACTGGCGATGCACAGCGCACGGGAACTCTGCGCCGTCGGCGACGTTCCCCTACTCGGAAGGCTGCTCGAAGAACTCCTCCGCTCGTGACGTCAGGCGCCGATCGAGCGTTGCGCCCGCCGCTCGCGCAGTTGGCGCAACGGGCCCTTCGGTGTCACCTGCCTGATGCTGCGGTACGGAACGATCAGCATCAGGACCATCGGGAAGATCTCGAGTCGGCCAACCAGCATCAGGGTCGCCAGCACCAGTCGGGCCGGGGTGCTGTAGCCGTCCACGAACGACGCCGTCGGGCCGGCCTCCCCGAACGCCGGCCCCATGTTGCCGAGGGCCTCGATGACTCCTGTGAAGGCCGTGACCAGATCGGTTCCGAGTGAGGCGACGATCAGGGTGCCGATCACGGCGAACATGCCGAATACGACCATGAAGCCGGCGATGCGCTCGACCAGGGTCTCGGGAACCGTCCCGTCGCCGTAACGGACGTGGAGGACCGCCCTCGGCCTGCGCATGACCCGCAGGGCCCGGTAGGCGTGTGCCACACCGATCCTCAGGCGGATGACCTTGATGCCTCCGGAGGTCGATCCGGTGCAGCCACCCACGACCAGCAACAGCAGCAGCAGCACCTGGGGCCCCGCCGCCCAGGCTGCGAAGTCGCCGTCGGAACCGGCGCCTGTGGCGTTTCCGAAGCCCCCGCTGGTCCCCAGGGTCACGACGTTGAATGCGGACATGCGAAGTGCCCGGACCCAGGCCATGCCGTCGGCCGCCAGCAGCACAGCCACCACGACCGTCCAGCCTGCGATCAACCCGAGGTACCAGCGGAACTCGGGATCACGGAGGTGGACGAACCGGCGGGTCCCGTACGAGCGGGCGTGGAGCGTGAAGCTGGCCGCCCCCAGGATCATCACTGCCATGAGCACCAGTTCGACCGGAACGCTGTTCCAGTACCCGATCGAGGCATCCCGGGTGGAGAAGCCACCCGTCGAGATTGCGCTCAGGGCATGGGCGACCGCGTCGAAGGGGTTCATCCCGGCCCCCAGGAGGAATACGGCAGCGGCGAGCGTGAGAACCCCGTAGACCTTCCAGAACTGACGGGCGGTGTCGACGACCTTCGGTGCAAGGCGATCGGCTCCCTCGCCGGGCGCCTCGGCGTCGATGAGGCCAAGGCCGCTTGCCCGGAGCGAGGGCAGGACCGCCACGACCAGCACGACGATTCCCATGCCCCCCAGCCACTGGGTGAGCTGCCGGTACAGCAGGATGCCTGAGCCCTGCGCCTCGATCGGGTTGTGGGCCCCGAATACCGTGGATCCCGTACAGGAGTAGCCCGACACCGATTCGAAGAACGCATCGGCGAGCACTACGAGTGCGCCGGCTCCGTCCCGGGCAAACGTTCCGGCGAGAACGTAGGGCAGGGCTCCGACCACCGAGACGAGTACCCAGGTAGCCCCGACGGCCGTGAACACGATGGAGCGGTCGAGCACCCCGGTCCGGGTCCAGCGCCGCATGCCGGCCCCGAGGGCCCCCGTCAGGACTGCGGCCACGAACATGGCGGGCGCCTCGTCGCCGTCGACCAGTTCGACGAATGCGGACAGTGCCATCGCCAGGGACACGAAGATGAGCGCATTGCCACCCACGTGGGCCGTGGTCGATGTCCAACGACGGCTCGGACGGATCACCGGTCACGCTCCATGGTGAGCGCTGCCCATCGCCGCCTCAGGCGTAGACGGTCCCGGACACCGGTAGCGGCCGTACCGATCGCCACGAGGGCCGGATACAACGCCAGCCGGCCGATGATCATGGCCGGCACCAGCGCCAGGCGTACCGCTCGCGACCAGGACGCCGGGTCGAGCAGGGTGCCGTCGAGGGCCCGAATCGGGCCTGCCGTAGCCGCAGCGTGCACCCCGGCAGTGAGGGCCGTAGCCAGGTCGAGCCCCAGCGTGCCGACTGCCCCGGTAGTAGCCACGACAACCGCCACGAACAGGAACTGTTGGAGCACGATGCGACCTACGCCGGCCTCGCTCAGAACCACTCCTCCGATCCGGATCCGGGCGATGAGGCTCGGGTGGAGCTGACGCATGAGCTCACGCCGTGCCAGCTTGACAAGGCCGATCATCCGGAAGATCTGGAAGCCACCTCCTGCCGAACCGGTCATGGGCCCGACGGCGGCGGCGAGAAGCAGCAGTACGGGCGCTGCCGTCGCCCAGGGGCCGACAGCTTCCATCGGGAATCCGGTGGTCGTGGCAGCCGAGAGGAGGGTGAAGAGGGTCTCCCGCCATTGGTCCGGGCCGCCGGCCCCCGACCACCAGCCGAGCAGCAGGGTGCCGCCTGTCAGGAGGAGAAGGTAGGTGCGGAACTCGGCCGAACGCCGGATTCCCTGCCACTGCAGGGTCACCAGCCTCCAGAGGATCACCATGCTGGCGCCGGCCACGAACATGCCCAGGATGGCAACCCACTGGACCGCAGGCTCGGTGAGTGGCTGGCCGGGGCCCACGAAGCCTCCGGTTGAGGCCGTCGAAGCGGCAAGCAGCACCGACCCGAGGGGTCCGGCGCCGGCGAGCAGATAGCCGATGCCGAGCAGGAGCGTGAAACCCGCATAGAGCCGCAGCACGTTTCCGGCTGCCCTGCCGCCTGACGGGGCGAGGGGCGTGCGCCCGGACCCGGTGCGCCGATCGGCGAGCTCCCGGTCTGCACTCAGGGCCGGCAGGATCGCCACACCGAGGATCAGGGCTGTCAGGCCGCCCACCCACTGGCTGCCTGCCCGGAAAAGCAGCATTCCCCTGCCCATGGTGTCGACGTCGAGGGTACTCAGGGCCGTCGTGCTGAAGCCGGCGGCCGCCTCGAACAGGGCATCTCCCGGATCAGCGAGGGTGCCGGTCAGGAGGTAGGCGAAGGTGCCCACCAGCACCATTGCAAGGAAGGCGACCGTGACTCCGGTGAGGATGTCGGCCGTCTCGTGGCGCCGTGGACGCCGCACCTTCCGGAGCAGCCGTGCAGAGGCGAGGCCGGTCACGATGCCGCCAGACAACAGGACAGGTGCGTCCCCTCCGGCACCGGTGAGGTCGAACAGGCCGGAGGCCAGGGCGAGGGCCGAGGCGCCGAGCCCGCCGACGGCTGCTCCGGTGACAACCGCCGAGGAGAGAGAGCCCCAGTCCGGGTTGCGGGTGCGGCGGAACAGGGTGCGCATCGTGGTGGCGCTTCCGGCGCTACAGGGTCACCCGAAGAGGGCGGTGACGCCGTCCACGGAGTCGGGGCGTGCTATCACGACCACATGGTCCTGGTCGCGCAACGTGCTGCGCCCCCGTGCTATCTGGGGCTTGCCGTCACGGACGATGGCACCGACCAGCGCACCCTTGGGAACATCGAGGTCGGCAAGGGTCGCTCCATTGCAGGCGCTGCTGTCCGAAATGGCGAACTCCAGGACCTCGACATCGCCGTGGAGGAACGTGGCCACAGCAGCGACTGTCTCGCCGTCCCCTCGGATGAACCGCAGCACGCTGTTGGCCGTTGCGGTCCGTGGGCTGACGGCGGCGTCGACCTGCTGGGCCTCGATGAGGTCGAGGAGTTCGAGGCGGTGGATCACAGCGATCGTCTCCGGGCCACCCCTTTCGCTGCCGCGTCGTCGGGCCCTGGTGGCGCCTGCCGACTTGGCGTAGAGGCATGCCAGGACGTTGGCGTGGTCTTCTCCGGTGAGGGCGATGACCACGTCCTGGCGGGCAACGCCGGCCTCGACCAGGAGGTCGGCGTCGGTGATGTCGCCCTGGTAGACGACCGCCTGGCCGAATCGGGCGCTCAACTCGGCCGCCCGCTCTGGCCGTCGTTCGATGATGCCGACGTCGAGGCCACGGGAGATGAGCGATTCGGCCAACAACTCGGCGGTACGCCCCCCACCGAGCAGGAGCGCGCGTGTGGGCATGTCGCGGGCCAGCCCGAGGCGCCTGGTCACATCACGCAGTGCACGCCGCTTGCATACGACGCGTAGCAGGTCGCCTTCGCGCAGGGTGATGTCCTTGCGCGGGATGATGGTCACCTCCTCCTCTTCGTCGTCCTCGGCGCGGGTGATGCTCGCCACGATGAAGTCCCAGTCGGGTTCGAGCTCCCGGCCCAGGGCATGGAGCGAGGCCCCGACGAGGGGAGCCTCGCCGGGTAGTCGGGCGCCCAGCACGATCACCTCACCGTCGCCCATCTGGGCCAGGTCGAGGGCGCCCGGGTACTCCATGAGGCGCAGCACCTCTTCGGCTACCTCCCGGTCGGGGTCGATCACCAGGTGGTCCTCGGCTCCCTTGAAAAGGGCGTCGATCGAAGGCGATCGGAGGCGTCGCGACTCGATGCGGACGATCGTCTTGTCGACCCCGGCCAGCCGGGCCAGCAGTGCGGAGACCAGGTTCACCTCGTCGCTCTTGGTCACGGCGACCAGCAGGTCGGCGTCGTCGATTCCGGCCATCGAGAGCATCTCGGGGTCGGTGCCGCTGCCCTCGAGGACCTGAACGTCGAGCTTGAGGCCGACGGCCCGGCACCTGACCGTGTCCACCTCGATCAGGGCAATGTCGTGCTTCTGGCTGCTGAGACGGTCGGCCACGTAGGTGCCGACCTCGCCGGCGCCCACCACGATGATGCGCACCGGCTAATCCTCGCCCATCCGGGACCGCGAATGGGCCATCCCCGGGCGGATGATCCCGGCATCAGTCACGATGAGGTCGAGCGGGACGTCCCAGGGCCGGGCGTCGAGGCGTTCGACCACCTGGAAGGCATGGCAGATGCCGATCAGCACGGGCGGTCGTGGACGTTCGCTGCGACCGGCGAAGGTGATGTCGTAGTAGCCGGCCCCGTGGCCCACCCGGTGACCCAGGGGATCGGCGGCCACGACGGGGACCACGACGACGTCGAGATCCCGTGTGTCTACTTCGGTCCCCTCCCCCGGCTGCCTGGTCCCGTACGGGCCGTCCTCCAGCGGGCCGGCAGGCACCAGGAAGCGGAGGGGCTCACCTGGGGTGGTGACGGGAAGTGCGACCTCGAAACGGTCGGCATCACAGAGCGACGACGGGTCCACCTCGCCGCGGATGCCGACGTATGCCCCGATCCGGAGGAAACCGTCGAGTTCCGGGAGTGCCAGCAGGCGCCGGACGACGACCTCGGAGGCCCGCCGCACCGCCTCCGACGACTCTGCACGACGACGACGCAACATCTCGGTCCGTGCAGTGTCCGGTTCCATACCATGATGCTGCCCCGTTCGGAGCGCGAGTTCCAGCACCTGAGACACCTGTCACGTCTGGCGTACGAATCCCGGGCGATGTTTGAACCGGGTGCGCAGGATCACTAGCGTCCCCACGGTCCCGGCTCGGGTGGTATGCCCCTGGTGCCGGGTGGCCCTGAACCCTCCCGCATCCGACGGGTGGCACGCCGCGGCCCCGAGTCCAACCACCGAGGAGATACTTTCGTGGAGTCGATCCCCTATCTGGCAGGAGCCTCGGCCGTCCTCGGCCTTCTGCTCGCCTGGTACTTCTACACCAACGTCAGGGCGGCCGATCCGGGCAACGACCGGATGGTCTACCTGATGACCGAGATCCAGAAGGGAGCGCGTGCGTTTCTGAAGCAGGAGTACATCTGGGTCTCCGGCTTCGTCGTGGTGATGGCGCTCCTGATCGGCGTGCTGATAGTGCCCACCGCCGCCATCACCTACGTGACCGGTGCCGTGCTGTCGGCCGTCGCCGGCTACGTCGGCATGACCGTGGCCACGATGGCCAATGCCCGGACCACCCAGGCTGCGAAGGACGGTCCCGGCAAGGCGCTGCCGATCGCCTTCCGGGGCGGCGCCGTCATGGGATTCAGCGTTGCGGGCCTGGCCCTTGCCGGCCTGATGTTCGTCTACATCCTGTTCGTGCTGGTCCTCGAGGTCGACCAGGCGTTCGAGGTCCTGACCGCCTACGGCCTCGGTGCCAGCTCCATCGCCCTGTTCAGCAGAGTCGGCGGCGGCATCTACACCAAGGCCGCCGACGTCGGCGCCGACCTGGTCGGCAAGGTCGAGGCAGGCATTCCCGAGGACGATCCCCGCAACCCGGCCACCATCGCAGACAACGTGGGTGACAACGTCGGTGACGTGGCAGGCATGGGAGCCGACCTGTTCGAGTCGTACGCCGGGTCGATCCTCGCCCCGATCTCCCTGGTGGCCTTCGCCCTGGGGCTCTCCGCCGAACACGCCACCCGGGAGGTGGCGATCTCCCTTCTCGTGTTCCCGATGGCAATCGCCTTCGTCGGGATGCTTGCCTCGATCCTCGGCTCGTTCTTCGTCAAGGGCGGTGACTCCACGGATTCGAAGGCGCTTTCCAAGGCGCTGCACATGGGTACCAACGTGGCCATGGCCCTGACCGTTGTCGCCACAGTCGTGCTCGCCGGCTGGATGTTCGGCGGCGACACCTTCGACAGCCCGTACGGCCTCGCCATCTCGGTTGTCGGCGGCCTGGTCGCCGGATGGGCGCTCGGCAAGACCGCCGAGTACTACACCTCGGACCACTTCGGACCCGTCCGGAAGATCGCCAGGCAGACAGAGACTGGCCCGGCCACGACGATCCTGAGCGGCCTTTCTGCCGGCCTCGTATCCGTTGCCGCATCGGTGGCCCTGCTCGCTGTCGGAGTGGGCATCGCCTACTGGGGCGGCGAGATGGCCTTTGATTCGATCGGATCCCTGGACGGAGGCCTCTACGGCATCGCCGTGGCCGCCATCGGAATGCTGTCCACCACAGGCATCGTGGTTTCGGTCGACGCCTACGGGCCGATCGCCGACAATGCCGGAGGCATCGCCGAGATGGCTGGACTCGACCCGGAGGTCCGCGAGGTCACCGATGCCCTCGACTCGTTGGGCAACACCACGGCCGCCATCGCCAAGGGCTTCGCCGTCGGCTCGGCGGCCCTGACCGCACTGGCGCTTTTCAAGAGCTTCGAGTTCGCCGTGATCGCGGCAGGCGGAAGCCTGTCGCTCAACATCGGCGAGGTCGATGTGTTCATCGGCCTCTTCCTCGGGGCCATGTTGCCGTTCCTGTTCGCCGCCCTCACGATCGACGCCGTCGGACGCGCAGCATTCCAGATGATCGAAGAGGTCCGCAGGCAGTTCCGCGAGATTCCCGGACTCCGCGAGGGCAGGGAGGGGGTCAACCCCGACTCGGCACGCTGTGTCGAGATATCCACCCGTGCATCCCTCAAGGAGATGATCATTCCCGGTTCGCTGGCGGTCGCGGTTCCGCTGATCATCGGCTTCATCGACGTCGATGCCCTGGGTGGCTTCCTCGCCGGTGCACTGGTCACGGGATTCTGCCTCGCCATCTTCATGGCCAACGCCGGTGGCGCCTGGGACAACGCCAAGAAGTACATCGAGGCCGGCAACCACGGCGGCAAGGGCTCGGACTGCCACAAGGCCGCCGTCGTCGGCGACACCGTTGGGGATCCCTTCAAGGACACCTCGGGACCGGCCATGAACATCCTCATCAAGGTCATGACCATCGTGAGCCTGGTGTTCGCCTCGGCTTTCGTCGGCTGAGCGTTCCCCGGTCGGGGCTCAGACGCCCAACAGCCTGGAGAGTCGCGAGAGGTGGGGACGTCCGGCGCAGTCGGCCAGCCAGCCGGGGACCCGGGGCTCTAGCCATGCCACCGCAAGGAGGGCCGGAAGAGCCAGGAGGATTCCTCCCAGGACGTCGGCCGGCCAGTGCTCGAGCCTGCTGATGCGCAGCCAGCATGCGACGACGACGAGGGCCCAGCATGCCCGGGCCAGGCGTCGTCCGGAAGGACCGGGGAGGTGGCGCCGGGCCAGGAGGGCCAGCGTCCCGAATACCAGGACGACGAACACCGCATGCCCGCTCGGGTAGCCACCGGACCCGAACGAATAGTTGCTCCAGCGCAACGAGGGGGTCGGCCGCGGACGCTCGACGAGGTCGGCGACCCGGGTGAGGGCCGTTGCCGCACCGGCCAGGGCCAGGACGGCTGCCGGATAGCGGCCCCACGCCAGCCACACCAGCGCCACGATGACCACGAAGACCATCGGGGCTGCCAGATCGGTCAGGAGGACATCGAGCAGTCCGGCCACCGGGTCGAGGAATCCCGGCGTGTTGTTGTTTGCCCAACGGGCGAGGCCCACCTCCCCCGGCAGGGGGCCCGAGCCCCTCACGGCGAGCGTCAGGGACACGCCGAGGGTCGCACTCAGGAGCGCCACGATCCGGCCCAGTCGAACTCGGACGGGCACGTGTGCCTCAGGCCGGGAGTACCAGCAGCGGGTCCTTGGGCTTGCCGCCCACCCGGACCTCGAAATGCAGATGGGTGCCCGTCGACCATCCCGTGGATCCGCACTCGCCGATCGGGTCTCCTGCCTCCACGCTGTGGCCCTTCGAGACCGAGAGCCTGGACTGGTGGGCATAGACGGTGACGACGTAGCCCTCGTGCTCGATCAGGACCACGTTGCCGTAGCCGTCCCGCCAGCCGGCGAATATGACGGTCCCGGCCTTGGCCGACCAGATGGGCTGCCCTCCCACGCAGTCGATGTCGAGTCCGTTGTGCTGGCGTTCGGATCCGAAGATCGGGTGGATGCGGAGCCCGAACGGGGAGGTGATCTTGCCTTCGACCGGGTAGATGAAGCCGGAGGCCGACTTCTCGGTCAGCTTCGGAGCCGACTTCCGCAACTCAGCCGCTATGAGGTTGTCTATGAGAATCGCCATCCGGTACTGCTCGCGTTCGAATTCACGGATCTCCTGCTCGTGGGCCGCGATGCGCTTTACCAACTCCTCCTGGGCCGCCTCCTGCGCGGCGATCCGCCTGGCCAGCAGCAGCACCGATGATTCGAGCTCGCGTTCCTGTTCCTCGGCATCGATGATCGCCCCGTCGGCGGAACGTGCGATGTCCTCGCTGTCCGACTCGAGTGCCCGGAGGCGTTCGAGCAGGTCGCCGCGGTCTCCGGTGATCACATCGAGGATGGCCGCCATGCGCAGGCCGGTGGAGAGCTCCTCGGCCTCGAGAAGGGTCCCTGCCCGCATCGCCCCCACGTAGGCGTCGACCGCGAGCCGCTGGAGTTGTGCCCGCAGTTCGACGATCTCCTCGCCCACCTGTTCGGCCTCGACCCAGCGGAGGGTCGCCTCGGCCTCTGCCGCCTCGATGGCCTGACGGGCGGCGGCGATCTTGGCCTGCTGCAGGGCGACGTACTCGTCCAGCGCCCGAAGTGCGTCGGCCACCTCGATGTCCTCGGCCTTGACGAGCTCGAGCTCCTCGGCTGTCGAGGCTGCCCGGTCCTTGGCGTCCTCCCGCTTGTCGCGGGCGTCCCGGATGTCGTCGGTGTCGGGGACGGCAGAGGCGCTGCCGGCGAGTACGGAGAAGGCGATAGCTGCGAACAGCATCCGACAGAGCGCTCTACGTCCCGACATCGGCCGAACCGTACCCCCTCCCCGACCCCGTCCGGGGTCCTCCTCCCCCGGTCTCCGTGGCAGACTCGGCACCTGTGGGGGACCTGGGAGCATCGACACCGGTCAATCGACCGCTGGAGGGGGTGCGCGTCGTCGACCTCGCCGACGAGCGGGGCGAGTTCTGCGGGCGCCTTCTGGCCGACCTCGGAGCCGATGTCCTGAGGGTCGAGCCCCCCGGGGGTGCCGTATCCCGACGACTTCCGCCCTTCGCTCCCGACGGCACGTCGCTGTACTTCGCGTACCGGAACACGAACAAGCGGGGCACCGTCGTCGACCTGCAGGAGGCCGACGACCAGCGGCGCCTGTGCGACCTGGTGGCGTCGGCCGACGTCTTCGTCGAGTCCCATGCCCCGGGTCATCTGGCGGCCCTCGGTATCGGTCCCGATGTACTCCTCGAAATCAACCCCGATCTGGTCATAGCGTCTCTGACCGATTTCGGACAGACAGGCCCCGACAGCAACCTGGTGACCACCGACGACGTGGTCGTGGCCCGCTCAGGATGGCTGGCGATGTCGGGTATGCCCGGTAAGCCCCCGCTGCTCATGCCGGGAGCGGTCGCCCATGATTCCCTCGGGGTGCTCGGCGCCTATGCGGTCGTGCTTGCGCTGCTCCACCGGGACCGGGGGGCGGGTGGCCAGCACCTCGATGTGTCAGGCCTCGAGGTGCTCACCCAGATGAACACCTGGGCAGTTCCGAACGTAGCCCACGGCCTGCGCCACGGTGGCACCGTCCCGACCGTCCGCTCGGGCGACAGCCCCCTTTATCCCAACATCCCCTGCGCCGACGGGATGGTCCGCCAGGTGGTGCTTGCTCCCCGTCAGTGGCGGGCGCTCTGGGGGGGGGTGGGGGCGCCCCAGGCCCTTGCCGACGAACACTGGGGGAGCACCCTCCGCCCCCCCATGAACCCCGGCGTGCCCGACCCGCCGCTCCTCGCGCACCGGGCCGATCGGCCCCACACCGAGGGCCCCCCCGGAGCCCAGCGCGGGGGGCTAGTC